>Ga0075425_100001654_pt1 | contig 21846 bp, 17 predicted proteins | sample SoiMethybrSBSTD4_FD_75300 | JGI IMG/M metagenome (GOLD analysis project Ga0075425, IMG submission 75300) | Bulk soil microbial communities from a Populus tree surrounding site in Tennessee, USA - Soil MetaG P. TD hybrid SBSTD4 | ecosystem: Environmental > Terrestrial > Soil > Tree plantation... | reverse complement strand
AAGCGCCGGCGCGTCGTTCACGCCGTCACCGATCATCGCCACTATTTCACCATTGGCTTTGAATGCTTCCACGAGATCGAGTTTTTGTTCAGGGAGCGCGCGCGCAAAGATCGACACGTGAGGAATTCGGCGATATAGCTCGGCGGTCGATAGCCGTTCAAGCTCAGGCCCGGTCATCGTCTCTCGATTGCTCGGCAGTTCGATCTCACGGCCGATCGCTTCGGCTGTCACCGGATAATCGCCCGTGATCATGACTACGTTAATCCCGGCAACGCCGCATTCTTTTACAGCGCGAGGAACTTCGGCCCGAACCGGGTCAGCAAGGCCGATCAACCCCAAAAATTCAAAATCGAACTCATGCTGGATGCTCGGCCAAACCTCGCCGACGAAAGTGCCCTTTGCTACTGCGAGCACGCGCAGGCCGTCGGCTGCCATCAAGTCCACGTAGCCCGAAAGCTCCACCCGTCTTTGTTCAGTCAAATGGCAGAGCTCGGCAACGGCCTCAGGCGCTCCCTTGGTGGCGATGACGTATTCCTCATGCCCCGGAGCTTTCCAGACGTGAGAGAGTGCCAGTAATTCAGAGGAAAGAGAATACTCGTGCACCAAAGTCCAGTCTTTGGTTTTTTCCGTCTCCTCGAGATAGCGCCCGCCCAAGAGTTTAAATGCCTTCTCCATCGGATCGAACGGATCGGTTTCGCTGGCCAGCACGGCGAACCGTACAAGCTCTTCAAAGCGCGACGGCAACGGCCGATCGCTGATATCGTAAAATTCATCTGCCGCGAACAGTCGGCGCACAGTCATCTGATTGAGCGTGAGTGTGCCGGTCTTGTCGACGCACAACACAGTGGCCGAACCCAGCGCTTCGATGGCCGGCATGCGACGTGTCAGCACGCGGCGCTGCGACATGCGCCAGGCGCCCAGGGCAAGAAAAACCGTCAGGACGACCGGAATCTCCTCGGGCAGGAGGGACATGGCTAGAGCAACGCCGACGGAATCCTTGAAGCCAATTGCCGCGCGTGATGCCGTAAAGCACCACAGCCAGGGCGCAAAGCGCCAATCCGACCCCTGCGACAGTGCGGACCATTACCGTCGATTTCTTTTGTAGAAAACTTTCGTCAACTTCGACCGACTCCAGCGCTTTGCCGATTTTGCCTAGCTCGGTGCGCGTACCGGTGGTGGTAACGCGCGCGAGGCCACGACCCTGAACGACCAAGGTTCCGGAAAATACCAAAGGGATATCGTCGCCTCCGGGCCGCGTAGGAGGTGGGGCACCGTTCCAGGCCATCTTCCGCACTGGCACGGACTCGCCAGTGAGCAGCGACTCATCGACCATGAGATCATTGCAAGACAGGATTAACGCGTCGGCTGGCACGCGGTCGCCTTCGACTAGGATTAAAATGTCATGCGTACGACTTCGCGGCCGGCGATGCGCATCTCTTCGGCGTCACGAATCACCAAGGCGCGCGGGCTCGACAAATCACGCAGGGCATCCAGGGCCCGCTCGGTTTTTCGCTCTTGAAAAATCGTGATACCGAAAATGACGAAGAGCGATAGCGAAAGGATAAGCGCTTCGCGCACGTCGCCGAGGGTCAAATAAATGGTAACGCTGACGAGCAGGAGCCAAAACATCGGCTCGCGGCAGGTGCCGAGCACGATATTCAGAGTTGAACGGGTTTCTGTGGACGGCAGCTCGTTATAACCCTCTTGCGCAAGACGGACACGCGCCTCGGCAGAGGACAGTCCCTCGGTCGATTCGGACGCGGACAAAGTTGCCGGGTTTTCCATTAGGTATTAAAGCCGCTCAAATCGCGAGCGACAGGCATACCCTTTAGCACTCCGTACCTGCCGTTCCGAATAACTTCAGGAATTGCCCGGCAAAAACCGAATAAGTCGGGGGCAGGCCAAAAGTTCATGCGGTCGGACCGGTTCGCGCGATTGCAAAAGCGCAATCGAGTTTTATCACCTATGCGAACGAACCGGATCAATCCTCTTGAAATCTTAGCACGATAGGGTGGTACCTCGATTGCTGAACGGTACCTTTAAAGGTGGTGATTTTTATCACGTATGCAAGCCCAGCCTCACGCAATCAGGAGCTTTTATGGACCGAGCTGAAAGTCAGAATGAGATGACGCCTGACCGACTCCGTCATCAGCAGAGCGATCAGTATTGGGCGGGTGATTTGAGCAGAAGGGTTTATTTACTCCGTCGTCAGCGAAAGACCATCCTGGAAAACTGTCGACGGATCGCCGTGGTCGGCGCCGATCCGGACCCAAACAGTTCGAGCTTTGTCGCTGTCGAAAGACTACTCGGGCTGGATCTCGAGATTATTCCGGTCTGTCCTGATCGGGAAACCTTTCTCGGCCTACGCTGCTACAAAAACCTGCGCGACATTCCCGGAAGGATCGATATCGTCCAGATTTACCCAACAGAAAAAATGGATCTAGTGGATCTCGCGCGCGCTGCGGCTGATCACGGTGTTTCAACCTTTTGGGTAGAACAGGGTGCCGCCGCATCGCGAGAAGTCGAAGACATATTGACTGGCGGGCGCGTGCAGCTAGTGGAGTACGAGAGTTTCGAACGTGAATATCTTAAGCATGTGCCGTTCAAGATGCCTCCGGTCACGTCCGGGCGCCGCGATCGGAAAGCCGCCAAGGTTAAAGACCGAATGTCAAAAAATCCCATTACCGTAATGCCGGACGACGATCTCAAGCAGGCAGTTTGGAAGATGGAACACGGCCACTTCCGTCATTTGCCGGTGATAGATGATAAAGGAAAATTGATCGGTATCTTGAGCGATCGCGACGTCCGGCTGATTCAACCGTCGTCGCTCCCTAACGCCAAAGAAGATACCGCAGTTCAACCCCGGTCCATTGCAGTGCACCAAGCGGCCGTGTTCGATCCGGTAAGTGTAAAGCCGGAAACCACCGTCAAACAGGCAGCCGAAACGATGTTGCGCTGGCATGTGGGTGGGCTACCCGTTGTGGATAGCGTGGACAAACTTGTCGGTATCATAACTTACACGGATATTCTGCGAGAATTTATCGGACGTGAAGATCCCGAGTAGTCGAAATATGCAGGAAGGTGAGGCAACGATACTGGAATCGCTGTTCGTTGATTACTAATGCACTTATAAGTGCCAATGATTATGCTAAACGCCGATGAATGAGACTCCATGTTGTTCTCGCGGGTATGGACGAAGTATGTTGAGAGTAGGTTCTAATCACACTCTCATCAAGGTCGAGAAAAAACTCGAAAGGGTACGCCGCGAAATAATGGCGACTGACAAGCGTAACAGACGTTTGCTGCAATCCGTAGAATTGGCAATCGAACAAATAACTACTCACGCGAGTGTAGCGGATTTGGCAAAGCGCCATCATTTGAGCGAAGCGAAGGTTCGACGATCTATTGAGAACGCCATTTTCCTCGCGCGCACTCGCATGTATGTCAAAAAGAGCCGAAATGCGATGCGCAGCGAAGGCGGTCAGCGAAGCCGCCACATACGTCAAGCTCGCCCTCGAGAAACGGCATGACATGAGTGAATCAAAGTCATATTTTTACGAAACTGAAGTCGAGTGGAAAGGCGAAAGAGATTTAAACCTTTGCGCCGATAAGCGGCCAGCGATCGGCGCCGGCGCACCGCCGGAGTTTAGAGGACGGGAAGAAAACTGGTCGCCTGAGCATTTATTCGTGGCCTCACTCAATTCCTGTTATGCGCTGACGTTGCTCGCCGTTGCGGAGTTTTCCAAGATTGTGCTGGTGAGTCTCTCGTGCAGCGCCAAAGGTAAGCTCGAAAAAGTTGAAGGCGGCACTTACCAATTCACCGAAATCATCGTTCGCCCCAGAGCCGTGCTCGCTTCTGCCGGCGATCTACAGCATATGCAGCGTATCTTCGAAAAGGCCAAAGGAAATTGTTTTGTGTCCAACTCCATCAAGAGCAAAATCATCATCGAGCCGGAGCTGTTTCATCGCCAAACTCCGACCTCGCCGTGCCCGCTCGGCGAGGCCTCTTCACTCTCAAAGTAATCTTCCAAGCACTAGTCAGCCGGAATCGCTTTTTCCCGCTTCTTGGCGTGAAATCGGGAAATCGACCTTCACGACATCCAGCCTATTCGCTTTTCGCGCTCGTGCGAATCGTACACAAAAGCTTTTCATAAATGTGAAAAGCAGCCGTCAGCCGCCGCAAAAAGCATGACGTTTTTCGTGGTATAAGCGTTGCGCTACCTACTTTTTGCCGATCGAACGACGTCCGCCTCCAAGGTAGAAGCAGCGTCTATCGGCGACAGTCCACTAATTTCCATTCTCAGCCACGGTAAAAGCCTCAAAGCAATTTTTGCATGGGTGCGAACAGATTAGTTCCAGCCGTTAGAAAACCGCAGTGAATACGGCACGTGCATTTCCGGTATAGGCGTTGCGTTACCGAAGTGCCAGGAGCGGGAGGTCTTTATGACTACAACGATGGCCAAACCTGGACTGATCGTTTCCGGCGGCGCGGTGCATGCAGACAAAGAAACAAAGCCGCTTGGTAATTACTGGAAAGCGCTGCTCCCGATTGCAGCGGGAGCGCTACTACTGCTGCTGCCGGTTCCGGAGGGGCTGAAGCCGTATGCGTGGTATTACTTTGCGTTGTTCGTGGCCGTGATCATCGCTTTGATTTTAGAACCGATTCCGGCGGCCGCCGTGGGATTGATCGGTGTAACGGCGGTGACGATTACACCATGGGTTGCGGCCAAACCGGCTGACTCGATCAAATGGGCGCTCTCGGGATTTCAGGACGGCACGGTCTGGCTGATTTTCGTGGCGTTCATGTTTGCTTTGGGCTACGAAAAAACCGGGCTGGGCCGCCGTGTCGCTTTGAACCTGGTGAAATGGCTGGGTAAGAGAACGCTCGGCCTAGGATATGCCGTCGCGCTGGCGGACCTCGCGCTTGCGCCGTTTACACCGTCCAACACGGCACGGAGCGGCGGAACGATTTTTCCCGTGATCAAGAATATTCCGCCGCTCTATGGCTCGGAGCCGGGGCCCACAGCCCGTAAAATGGGCGCATATCTCATGTGGACGGCCTTCGCGACCACGTGCTTGACGAGTGCGATGTTCTTAACCGGCTTGGCGCCGAATCTTTTGGCGCTCTCACTGGTGAAGAGCACGGCCAAAATCAACATCAGCTGGGCCGAATGGTTTATGGGGATTATGCCCGTCGGTCTGTTGCTTTTCATTTTCTTGCCGCTGATCGTTTACAAGATTTATCCGCCGGAGATTAAGAGCAGTCCCGATGTGCCGGTCTGGGCAGGTAACGAGCTCAATAAAATGGGCCGCATCAGCGCGAAAGAAACCGGTATGGCGCTCCTTGCCGTCTTAGCACTGGGGTTGTGGATTTTTGGCGGTGAATTCATTAATGCGACGACCGTTGCCATCCTGGTGCTCTGTCTGATGGTGATGTGCCGCATTGTTCACTGGGATGACGTGCTCGAAAACAAGCAGGCGTGGAACGTTCTGGTGTGGTTCGCCACCCTCGTGACCATGGCAGACGGGTTGAATAGAGTGGGTTTCCTTAAATGGTTCGCGACCGGAGCGGCGGGAGCCTTGGGCGGCTATCCGGTGATGACGGTCGTGATTGCACTCACAGTGGTCTACTTCGTCGTGCACTACATGTTCGCGAGCCTTACTGCGCACACCACCGCGCTCTTGCCGGTGCTCTTGACCGCAGCCATGGCAGTGCCGGAAATGCCGGTTAAACTCATCTCACTTCTCTTCTGCTACACGCTCGGTTTGATGGGGATCATCTCTCCGTACGCCACCGGCCCCGGCCCGATTTATTACGGCAGCGGCTATGTGAGCCGAAAAGACTTCTGGACATTGGGATTCGTGTTCGGCGCAATCTATCTCGTGGTGCTGTTAGTAATCGGCGTGCCTTATCTTAACTACTTTCTCAACTGAACTCGGGTCTAAGACGAAAGGCGGAGCTCGTGAGTTAAATCACGAGCTCCGTTTTTATTAGCCGACGAATTCCCGATTTTCGATTCCTGCGATACTGACCGTCTTTTCTTCCCAACACTGCGATCAGCTGTAAATATTTTTGGTGAGGATCGCAGGACTGATCTAAGCTCTACTTCAGCGATTCCGGCGGCCGTGAAACGAGTGCATTGTCAAGGTCTTACGGCCGTTCCCAGGTCTGCAGCATCATCATGTAGTTGGCGCGGTCGTAGATCTGCGGGTTGGGAATTCGCTCCTGGCTCATGTTGCCTCGCATGTCGTCGAGTGAGGGCCATTCATTTTTTTCCATCCATGTTTCGAGATCGGACCGAACCTGATTGAGGTGCCCAGGGCCGTTCTTGAGTAGCGCCGAAACCATCTGAGTAACGTGCGCACCCGCCATCGTGGCCTTAACAACATCCAGTGCCGTGTGAACCCCGCCGGTAACCGCAAGAGATGCCTTGATCCGTCCCGCAAGCGCAGCGATACCGCGCAAACGCAGTGGCAGCTCGGAAGAGTCCGAAAGCTGCAAGGTGCGCAATACGTTCAATTCCTCCACGTCGATATCAGGATCGTAGTAACGGTTGAACAGCACCAGCCCATCGGTGCCCGCCATGTCGAGCTGGCACGCGAAATGGGCAAAGGCGGTGAAGTAGGGCGAAAGTTTCACCGCCAGCGGAATTTTCAATTCACGTTTCACCTGGCGAATCATTTCCAAGGTTTGACGCTCGACTTCACTGCCGCTGGTCTCAACATCGGTGGAAGCATGGTAGACGTTCAACTCCAGAGCGTCGGCTCCGGCTTGCTCAATCATGCGCGCGTAAGAGAGCCAGCCGCCCGGCGTCATGCCGTTAAGCGAACCGATCACGGGAATCTGCACCGTTTGCTTGACGCGCTGCACGTGATTGAGGTACTCGTCCGGCCCGAGCACAAAGGTGTCGGCACTCGGAAAGAAAGTTAGCGCCTCGGCGAACGCGTGGTCGTGGCTGCCCCAGTGATGATGCATGGCTTCCTGCTCGCGCGTGATCTGCTCTTCGAAAAGCGAGCGTAAAACGATCGCTGCGGCACCGGCATCCTCGAGCTGCTTGACAATGTCAAGGTCATCGGCGAGTGGGGAAGCTCCCGGAACCAGGGGATGCGCTAGTCTGATGCCGAGGTAGTTTGTGCTGAGATCCATGCCGTCCTCCTATTTTGCCGCCTTCGAGGCGTCTTCGTCCTTTGCGTCCACCTGAGGCACGGTTATACCCGCGAGCTGCTCGTAAACTGCGTAACGCTTTTGCGCCGCCTCCTGAGCCTGTTTGAGAAATTGCTTGAAGCGCACGGGGTCCGTGCGCTCTACCACCCGGAAGCGCGCTTCGTTGCGCATGTAGTCGGCGACGCGAGCTTTCGGCGGACCGTAATCGAGATGGAGCGGCGGTTCCCCCATGGCCAGACGCCGCGGATCGAAACGGTAGAGCGGCCATACGCCGGAATCCACCGCGAGTTTCTGCTGCGACATACCGTGCGCCATATCGTAGCCATGAGCGATGCAATGACTGTAGGCGATCACGAGCGAAGGTCCGGGATACGATTCCGCTTCGAGCAAAGCCTGCACGGTTTGCGGCATTCTCGCTCCCATGGCGATGCGCGCAACGTACACATGCCCATAGCTGTTGGCCAGCAGTCCCAGATCTTTTTTTGCGCTGCTCTTTCCCGCTGAGGCGAACTTTGCAACGGCGCCCAGCGGAGTTGCCTTGGATTGCTGGCCTCCGGTATTGGAGTACACCTCGGTGTCGAGAACCATCACGTTGATGTTGCGATCGCTGGCGAGCGCGTGGTCGAGGCCGCCGTAACCTATGTCGTAGGCCCAACCGTCGCCGCCCAGCAGCCAGACGCTTTTCCTAACCAGATAATCGGCAAGCACTTCCAGCCGCCGCGCCTCAGGCGTATTCACGCCTGCAAGCTTTGCGCGCAGCGCCCTGACGCGCTCTCGTTGCGCCGCGATGCCGGACTCGGTGCTCTGGTCAGCGGCGAGCAGCTCCTTCACCAATGTGTCGCCCAGCTGAGCGCTGAGGCGCTCGACCAAGGCGCGCGCCGCGGCCGTATGACTATCGATGCCGAGGCGGAAACCGAAACCGAACTCGGCGTTGTCTTCAAACAGCGAATTGGACCAGGCGGGGCCGCGTCCGTCGCGATTCGTACTGTAGGGGGTCGTGGGCAAGTTGCCGCCGTAAATTGAGCTACAGCCCGTGGCGTTGGCGATCAACAATCGATCGCCGAAAAGCTGAGTGAGTAGCTTGATGTAGGGCGTTTCACCGCAGCCGGCGCAGGCTCCGGAGTATTCGAAGAGGGGCTCGAGAAATTGCGAACCCTTGTGATCGAGACGCGTCACCTCGCTGCGCTTGATTTCCGGCAGGCTCAAAAAGAACGAATAATTTTTCCGTTCGACGTCGCGGAGCGGCGCCAGTGGCTGCATGTCGATCGCTTTGTGCCGTGGATTCGTGCGGTCTTTCGCCGGACACACATTGACGCATAGATTGCAGCCCGTGCAATCCTCGGGCGCCACCTGTATCGTGTACGCTTTGTTTTTGAAATCGACACCTTTATAGGGCGTCGACTTGAAAGTCACCGGAGCATTTTCGACCGCAGCAGGGTCGTACACTTTCGCACGAATCGCGGCATGAGGGCAAACCAGCGCGCACATATTGCACTGAATGCAAATGGAAGTGTCCCAGACCGGAATCTCTTGGGCGATGGCGCGCTTTTCCCACTGGCCGGTGCCGATGGGCCAGGTGCCGTCGACCGGAAATGCGCTCACCGGGAGCAAGTCTCCTTTACCGGCCATCATTACAGCGGTAACTTTTTGCACGAAGTCCGGCGCGTTTTCCGAAACCAGCGGCGGCCTGCGGCGCTCGGCGCTTACCGCGGCGGGCAACGGAATCTCGTGCAGCCGCGCCAGGGTTTGATCGACGGACTCAAAATTCCGCCGCACCGTGTCGGCTCCCATTTTCCCGTAAGTTTTCTCAATCGCTTTTTTGATTTTGGCGATCGCCTCCTCGCGCGGCAGCACGCCGGAGATCGCGAAGTAGCAGGTTTGCATGATTGTGTTGATGCGAGTGCCCATGCCGTTTTCCTTCGCCACAGCGTAAGCGTCGATGGCGAAGAAGCGAATCTGTTTCTCGATCATCTGCTGTTGCAGCTCGTGCGGCAGGCGTTCCCACACGCCATGCGGCGCTCCCGGTGCGTTCAGCAGAAACACGGCGCCCGGCGCGGCATGCTCGAGCACATCGATCTTGTCGACAAAATCGAACTGATGACAGGCGATGAATTTGGCGCTGGTGATGAGGTATGCCGAGCGGATCGGTCGCGGGCTGGCGCGGAGGTGCGAGATCGTGATTGCCCCTGACTTCTTCGAATCGTAAACAAAGTAGCCCTGAATGTAACGCTCGGTTTCCTCGCCGATGATCTTAATCGAGTTTTTGTTCGCTCCCACCGTGCCATCGGCGCCGAGTCCGTAAAACAGCGCCGTGTCAACGTCGTCGTCCTCGATGCGCAGCGCCGGATCCCAACTGAGCGAGGTGTGCGTCACATCGTCGACAATGCCGACGGTGAAATGGTTGCGAGGCCGTTCTTTCGCGACTTCGTCGAAGATCGACTTGACCATGGCCGGCGTGAATTCCTTCGATGAAAGACCATAGCGGCCCGCGACGACGCGCGGCTCCGAGGTAAAGCGGAGTCTTCCTTCCGCGCGTGCTTCGGCGAGCGCAGAGACCACATCAAGGTAGAGCGGATCACCTACGGCGCCGGGCTCTTTGGTGCGATCAAGGATGGCGATGGAACGAAGCGTGGTTGGCAGCGAAGCGAGCAGCGCCGCTCTCGAGAATGGCCGAAACAAGCGGACTTTGACAAGGCCGACTTTCTCTCCCCGGCTGTTGAGGTAGTCCACGGTCTCGTCCACTGTCTCAGCTCCGGACCCCATAATCACGATAACGCGCTCGGCACTTGGATCACCGACGTAGTCAAACAAGCGGTAACGCCGGCTAGTCAAGGCAGCGAAGCGTTCCATCATGTTTTCCACGATCGCCGGACAGGCGTCATAGAAGCGATTAGCGGACTCGCGGGCCTGGAAGAACACGTCGGGGTTTTGCGCGGTGCCGCGCAGAACCGGCCGATCCGGTGTCAAAGCATGTTCCTTGTGGCGGCGTATTTTCTCTTCGGCAATCAGGAACCTCAGGTCCTCATCGTTCAATGCTTCGATCTTTGCAATCTCGTGGGAAGTGCGAAAGCCGTCGAAGAAATGCAGAAACGGAATCCGTGACTCAAGCGTGGCGGCGTGTGCAATGGCAGCGAAGTCGTGGGCTTCCTGCACTGAATTGGAACAAAATAGGGCGAAGCCGGTTTGGCGGCAAGCCATGACGTCGGAGTGGTCGCCGAAGATGGAGAGCGCGTGAGTGGCAACGCTGCGCGCCGCCACGTGCATGGTGAAAGGCGTCAGCTCACCGGCGATCTTGTACATATTAGGGATCATCAAGAGCAGTCCCTGGGAGGCCGTGAAGGTGGTCGCGAGAGCGCCGACCTGGAGTGCGCCATGGACTGCTCCCGCGGCGCCGGCTTCGGACTGCATTTCCACGACATCCGGGATGTTGCCCCAGAGATTTCTCTTCCCTTCGTTCGACCACTGATCGGCAAACTCGCCCATGGGCGAGCTCGGCGTGATCGGGTAGATCGCGATCACTTCGCTAACGCGGTGCGCGACCGAGGCCACTGCCTCGTTGCCGTCCAGCATTACTTGCCGTCGTGTGGGACTGCGTTGGGCGAGTGTTCTATCCATGACGTGGATGCTCCTTTAGGAGGGCTTTGGCTGCATACGTACTATGTGCAGCGAATCGTCACGCAATGCTTGTGGTTCGAGCCATTCCTATCATTTGCTCACGGAGATTTCGACGCGCGAGTTTGTCGCAACGCACCACATGTGCTTGGTGCGCAGCTGCGACGAGGTTAATCGTTCACGGAAGGCTTTCGACTGCGAGCTCCTCGAGTGGCTCGAGATTGTGGCCAGAGAAAATCAATCGGTGGGAGGCGACCGAAGATTGCGGTCATGAGCACGATCTAGAAATTTTATCCGACGCGAATGCGCGCGTCGATGATCTGACAGCCGCGGCCGGGCGGCAGCGCCATAACAGGGTTTAGATCCAGCTCGGAAATCTCTGGAACTTCCTCGATCAGGCGCGCCACGCGCAGCAGCAGATCTTCGATGGCGGGAATATCGGAGGGTGGAGCGCCGCGGTAACCTTCCAGGAGGCGATAGCCTTTGATGGCGCGCACCATTTCCGCTGCATCGTGGTCGGTGAGCGGCGTAACCCGGAAGCAAACGTCCTTCAAGATTTCGACATGAATGCCGCCGAGACCGAAACCGATGAGCGGTCCGAAGAGCGGATCCTGCGTCATGCCCACCATCACCTCGATGCCGTCCACAATCATCGGCTGGACTAAAACGCCGTCCATTTCCTCGAGTTGGTTGCTCTGCGCGACGCGCTCACGAATTTCCTCGAAAGCGTGGCGCACCGAGGCTTCATTAGCGAGATTCAGCCGCACGCCGCCGAAATCGGTTTTGTGCACGATCGTCCGTGAAGCGAGCTTAAGCGCGACCGGAAAGCCGATCTGAAGCGCCATTTTCACGGCCTCTTCTGCGCTGGCACAGATGCCGCCTGGCGGCATCGGCAAAGCGAACGCGGATAGCAGCCTGCGCGTCTCTTCGCCGGAGAGCCAGCCCGGCCCGCGGTCGCGGCGCGCATTCTCGCAGATCGATCGTGCGTCACGCGGCCGGATATCTTCGAAGTCGATAATCATGCCTTCGGGCCGATTGCGCCACTCCGCATACCGCGCCATTTTGCCCAGCACACGCGCGGCGTCCTCCGGGAACACACAATTGGGGAAGGTTTCCCCGTCAGGCACGACGATATCGGCCATCTTCTTGTGATCCATGAGGCAGGTAAGCACCGGCTTTTCGCTAGCGCGCTTCGAGGGTGCCGTGAGCACGGCAGAGGAGATGCTGCCGCGAATCTCCGCGAGATCGGCAAGGCCGACGTTGATCGTAAGGACGATGAGCGCATCGATTTCATCTGCGCCGAGCAAAATGTCGACGGACCGGCGAAACTCTTCAGGACCCGCCGATGCAATCATGTCCACAGGGTTGCCGACACTCGCGGCCGCCGGCAAAAATTCTCTTAAGCGCGTCTTGGTTTCATCGGCAAGTTCCTGCACGGTGAGCCCGCTGGCTTCGCAGGCGTCGGCACAGAGGATGCCAAGCCCCCCGGCGTTGGTCAGTACAGCGACGCGCCGGCCGCGTGGCAGGGGTTGGCTGCTCATGGCGAGGGCGAGATCGAACATTTCGCCCAAAGTGTCGGCACGAATGACACCGGCCTGTTGAAAGAGCGCGTCCGTGGCCACATCATCGGCCGCTAACGCGGCCGTGTGCGAACCCGCAGCACGGCGTCCGGCGCCTGTCCGGCCGGCTTTTACCGCGATGATAGGTTTAAAACGGCCGATGCGTTTGGCGATGCGCACGAAGCGGCGCGGGTTGCCGAAAGATTCCAAGTAGAGAAGAATGACCTTGGTGCGCGGGTCTTCTTCCCAGTACTGGAGCAGGTCGTTGCCCGAGATATCCGCCTTATTACCAACGCTGACGAAGCTGGCAAGGCCCAAGCCGCGATCCCGAGCCATAGAAATAACTGCCAACCCGAGGGCGCCGCTTTGTGAACTGAAGGCGACATTTCCAGCAATGGGAAACTCGGGAGCGAAAGAGGCGTTCAGGCGGACCGCCGGATCGGTGTTGAGCAGACCGAGGCAATTGGGTCCGACCATGCGCATGCCGTAGCCGCGAATCTTTTCCAGCAACTGTTGCTGGCGAAGCCGACCTTCGTTCCCGACCTCGGAAAATCCGGCGGAAATGACGATCACAGCATGCACGCTCCGGGTTGCACAGTCATCGATGACTTTTTCCACGGCAGCAGCCGGAACCGCCACCACCACAAGTTCGGGAGCATCAGGCAATTCTCTGATGCTCGGATATGCTTTAGCTGAGCCGATGAAATCGCCGCGCGGGTTAACCGGATAGACTGGCCCGCGAAAACCGGAGCTGATAACCGCGTTGAAGACTCGCGTGCCGATGTTCTTTGGGTTCTGAGATGCGCCGACGATCGCGATAGAGCTCGGCTGAAAAAATGAACGAAGCGAAGCAACGGTGGCAACCCGATCGCGAAATTCGGCGCGCGCGACGCTGCTTTGACTGGGCGTAATGGCGAGCTCGATTTCCACGCAACCATTGTTTCCCCGCGAGCGGCATTCGAAACCGGATTCACGGAACACATCGAGCATCTGACGGTTCTCGGGCAGCGTCGTGGCCCAAAAACGCCGAAACCCATTGCGTGCGGCGAGCACCGTCAGTCGCTCCAGCAGCAGCGAGCCTATGCCTTTGCCTTGGAAGGCATCGTCGACTGCCAAAGCGACTTCGGCCGTGGTTTCGTCATAAGCGATGTAGTTGGCGCTGGCGATAATCCGGGAGCTGTCCTGTAGCGATCGCGTGACGATCAAACAAAGGCTTTTTCGGAAATCCGAGTCGTCGCAGAATGACTCGATCAGTTTGGCGCTCGGAGGTGAGCAAGAAAAAAATCTCAATATACGGGAATCGTCAGAAAGCCGAGAAAAGAACTCCCGCATGGCTTCACAGTCCGCGGGATGGGCCAGACGGAGAGAAGCGGTGGTTCCGTCACGCAGGATTAACCGGCCTGATTCAGCGGAGTCCTGATAGGGTACCGGCAGGTATCGTGGACGAACGACTGCCACGCGAAATATTAGGAACGATCGGAGAGATTTTCAACAAAATTCTAATCTGTTATTACAAAAAAATTGAACGTTCATGAGCTTGAAAGCACGACCTAACCGGAATAGGTTTCCATCTCCGAGGTGATTTATGACAAAACCGAAAATCATCGAGTGGCCGGAGAAAGCGACGATCTGCGTCACGTTTATTATTCCATGGGAAGTGTGGCCGGAAAATTTTGCCACGCGGGAGTCGTTGCAGCGCCACGGCACTCACACGATTCCTCCAGCCAATGCGGTTTTCAAAAAGAACATGGCGGCGGTCACGGAACGAGAGTATGGCGATCGCGTTGGCATCTGGCGCATCATGGATCTGTTCGAGCGCCACGGCCTCAAAGTAACGTTCTTAATGAATGGCCTCAAGGTCGAGCAGTTTTCCGAGGAATGCAGGGGGTTTTACGCCCAGGGACATGAATTTTCTTCGGAAAGCTACGAGCATGAATATTCTTTCATGTACACGCGCGAGCAGGAGCGCGAGTCGATTCAAAAGACCGTAGCGGCCTTTGAAAAGGTCCTCGGCGAAAAGCCAACCGGCTATCTCTCGCCGGGTCACGCTTCGACCCCGCATACACTGGAATTGGTTGCCGAAGCGGGATTTGTCTGGTGGGCTGATCCGCTAAATTCAGACAATCCGTACACCGTAGAGTCGAAGGGACGCAAGGTCGTAATCGTTCCCTACAACGTGCCCGGGTGCAACGACTATTCGACTTACGGAGCCGGACGAACGCCGCGTGATTTGCTACAAATCATGAAAGACCAGTTCGATTATCTTTATTGGGAAGGCGAACAGGGCGCGCCGAAGTTTTTTGCTTTCAACCTGCACCCGTTCGTTTCCGGCGTGCCGTTTCGCACCAAGATCATCGATGAATTCATCCGCTATGCGAAAGGGTTCCCGAAGGTCTGGTTCGCGCGCCGCATTGAAATCGCCAACTGGTGCTTGGAGAAAGGTTTTTAGCCTAGACCTAGAATCAGGCCTAATAACCTAGTGGACTGAAACACTTGATTCGCGTCTGAATTCGAAGAACCCTTCGACGAGCTTAGGGCGAGCGGTCAAGGCAAAAGCCGTTCGTGCTGAGGCTCTCGAAGTATGAACGGCGAACGCTAAATTGCTGTTACAGTTCACTAGTGTTCCGGAACTGAAATTCATTCAATAATTATTTGTCTTTTGCCGTCATATCGGCCCTTCGTTGTACTCCCCGCCTCAAAAGAGGGAAGGGCGGCGTTGTCCGCAACAGCGATCTTCTGCTCGGCCAACTCATTGCAGTGGCCAACGAATCTTTCCGGCAGGAGATTCGGCGCGATTGCAAACTCTTTGATTAAAGAACTAGAAAGCCGAATCCGCGTCATTTTAGGCCGATAGATTCCCTCGTCGGCGGGTCAGTGACGCTCCAGGTGCCAGGGCAGCGACCCGGTATACTTTCTTGGTGGCTTGCGCGTGAACTGTAGCCCACCGAAGCTAAATATGAGAACGCAAGCAACGATCCCCACCATTTTGGATACTTCGACATAGCTCATTAGAGGTTTTGGATTTTAGAGTGTTCGGTCATCGGATCACTTTGTCGGCTCTCGCCAAAACATTCGGGGGAATGGTTAACCCGATTTGCTTAGCGGTTTTCAGATTGATGACCAATTCGAATTTGGTTGGTTGCTCCACGGGGAGATCACCGGGCTTTGCACCTTTTAGGATCCTGTCCACATAGACAGCCGCGCGCCTCCACAAATCAACTCGGCTCGATCCGTATGCCATGAGACCTCCCAATTCCACATCATCCGCAAACGGGTACATTGCCGGGACCCGATTTTTTGCTGCAAGCTGCACAATCTCGTGCTCTTTCGCCATTGCATCGAAAGCTTGATCGATTTCATCAGCCGCTCGAATGTCTAAGGGGAGGACTTTCAAGCCCAAAGCCTCAGCGGCATCTTGGGTCTCTTTCCAAAGGTTCACATGAGTCGGGATCGTTGGATTCCGAAATACAGCCACCCTGGCGATCTTGGGATTGATCTCCTTCAGTAGCTCTAGGCGTTTCCCGCTCAACTGCTCGGCAATATTTGTCAGTCCCGTAATGTTACCGCCCGGTCGAGCGAGGCTGGCAGTAAATCCAGCTCCGACGGGGTCAGCAACCCGGTCATCACGATCGGGATACTTTGGGTTGCTTTCTTGAGAGCGATGATCGCCGGGTTGCCAGAGGCAACAATTACGTCCACCTTGACTCGAACCAGCTCGGCCGCGAGTTCGGGAAACGTTCTAAGTGACCATCTGCGGACCGATAATCGATGACGATATTTTTTCCCTCCACATAAACCAAGTTCACGGAGCCCTTGGACTGCTGCCTCGCGGGAAGCGGGTGTATTAACGGCATTCAGAACACCCACGTGTGGTATCTGGTTCGCCTGGGTGGATGGAACGTAGACGAGGAGAATAGCCGTGATGAGCCAAAGGAGCTTTGGATTCATGGCCGCGCCTATTATCGGCGATGGGTATGCCACAGTCCAAACGTAATGAAAACCGATATTTTTACGGCACAGGACGGCAGCGAGAGTGGTAAATCGACTCAGGGTAGTATCAGATTTGATTCGCTAAACGGATTTGTTATTGACCATAGGCGCTGAACCGTTTGCGATGGGCCTGCCTCTGGCCGGATAACTGCTGCTGAAGCGAACGCTCATTTCCGCGATCGATTCGATGTTATCGCGCAAGAGAATTCTTGACAGTGATTTCTTAACTGATGTATGTGCGAGAGAGACGAATATCGAGGAGGGAAATCATGAGACCCAGGAATGTTAAACAGGTTTTAATTTTCTTCCAATCAATTTTGGTCCTGGCGGCGCTTCCTCAGCTCGTTCAGGCGAAAACATGGCAAGCGATCGTCGGTGCTGAATCTCACGATCTTGGCCGCCAAGCTTTAGCATTTCTGCCTAACGAACTTTGGGTTCACGTTGATGACAGTGTCGAGTTCACATTCGCAACCGAAGAAGTCCACACGGTGACCTTCCTGAAGCCGCAGCAGACTAGACCCGCCAATACAGCCGGGTGTCCAATTCCAGATGGATCGGGGCCAGACGGGAGAACCGCTAATCCGTCGGACTATGACGGGACTGCATGCGTTAACTCTGGCCGAGAGACGAGCGGAAGCTTTACGGTAACGTTCCCGACTGCTGGGAACTTTAAGTTGGTTTGCTTAGTTCACGCCAATATGACCGGTGCCGTTCACGTTCTGAACGCAGCCGAGGCACTTCCTTATGATCAGCGGACCTACGATTTTCTATCCAAGCGGCAAGAAAATGCGCTGCTTGCGGACGGGGCCCGGCTAGTGGGGCAGGCCATTGCCACGGCGGAACAGGCGGGTGTCAACGCGATCAGTGCCGGAACCGGTGAGGTGATAGCAACGGGCGGCGGATCAAGTACCTTAACAGTTATGCGTTTTCTCAGGGATTCGATCGTTGTTCATGTCGGGGATACGGTCGAATGGACAAATCTGGATCCGGTAACACCTCATACAATCACCTTCGGGATTGAGCCAACAAACACTAATCCTCCCTCCGGAAACGTGACCTTGGCGTCGGATGGTGCGAGGCAGGCAACCATCAATTCGATCAATGATGACGTACATTCAGGGTTCATACAGGCGGCTCCGCAAGACAGGACAAATCTCCCCCAGTCCTCACTTGGGATAACGCGGTTTCGAGTCACGTTTAGTAGTCCCGGCACGTTCAACTATATTTGTGCGCTTCACGATGAATTAGGTATGGTCGGCAAAGTCATTGTCCGTCGCTAACCGTTGAGAACTTTGTCATGTGGCGATTCACGCCGTGGGCTCTCAGGGTTAGCATTTTTATTCTTTTTTTGGCCGCTAGTGCCGTGTTCTCGGCTCAATTAGCCCCCAAATCAGAAGGAAATTCCAACCGGACGGCGCCATCGGGACCTATCTACAGGGGCGGGATGGTAGCGCCGCCACTGCCCAAACCGAAATTCACCCTCACCGATACTGCTTCGGCTCCGTTTGATTTTTGGCAGAAGACAAAGGGAAGAGTAACGTTACTTTTTTTCGGGTATACCCACTGTCCGGACGTTTGTCCTCTTCAGATGGCGACCATTGCGAGCGGACTGAAACACTTGCCAGCCCGTGTTGCGGATCAAATCGAAGTGGTGTTTGTCACCACAGACCCGAAGCGTGACACTCCAGCGGTTCTACGCAAATGGTTAGATCATTTCGACAAACGTTTTGTTGGGCTTACCGGCGATACCGTAGAGATCGAAGCTGCTCAGCACGCAGCAGCGCTTCCACTTGCCCGACAGGCTCCGCTCGGCGATCACGATTACCAGGTCGCACATGCGTCATTTGTGATCGCTTATACAAAGGACAATTTGGGCCACGTGATATACCCCGGCGGGGTGACACAGGAAGACTGGGCGCAGGATTTGCCCCGTCTAGTTGACGAGACGTGGGCTCAACGCTGAACGATTCCGCACGTTATCGCGCCTCGAACCATCGCCTGCAACAGACCAGGATCGTCGTTACACACCCGTCAGACCGCTCACAGTGACCAGCCTCACCAATTGCTCACTCGGATTTGCTATCGACGATCTCACCCGCTTACCGTCAAAGTGAAAAATAGACAAACCTTTTTTTGTGCTCAGGACGTCTACCCAAGAACACACTCCAGTGCCGGGAGCGCGCTCAACAGAATCTACTTGATCATCCGGTCCGCTCTCGCCAACACGTTGGGCCGAAGCTTACCAATTTTAGATTTTGGATCCCGGATCGCAGTCCGGGACAAGCTTTCGATGCTTCGACGCAGCTCAGGACATGTTTTGGATTGCAGAATCATCGGATAACTCGATCTGCTCTCGCGAGGACATTAGGGGGAATGGTTAATCCGATTTGCTTGGCTGTCTTCAGGTTGATAACGAACTGAAACTTCCTTGGTTGCTCAATTGGAAGGGTAGCAGGCTTAGCGCCTTTCAGTATCTTATCCACAAAATGAGCCGCACGGCGGTACAAGTCTGCGAAATCAGGTCCGTAGGACATAAGCCCACCTGCGTCTACGAACTCTTGTTCCTGATAGATCGCCGGCAGCCGATACTTGATAGCAAGCTCGGCAATGAGCTTCTTTGCCCCCAAAGTCTGTCGCCCAGCGGTTGGAATAATAGCATTAACTTGCTGCTGACCAGCCGTTCTAAAGACAGTCTCCAAGGCGTCAGCTTCCATTTCACTCGGGAGTTCTACCAGTACCAATTTTAATGAAAGAGCCGCAGCTCTAATTTCCTCCATCTGTTGCTGCTGTCCTGTTCCACCACCCGCGGCGCGCATAAGAATGCCGACACGGCTGAGTTTAGGAACAACTTCGCTGAGCATCTCCAGTCTTTTCGTAATTAGCTCTGGACCTAGAATTGAAAGCCCGGTTATGTTTCCTCCAGGTCTCGCAAGACTATCGGCAAGTCCAGCTTGAACTAGATCGATGCCGCTCGCCACGACGATTGGTATCGTAGAAGTCATTTTCCTCGCACTGCCAGGACCTCCGCCCGCAGCTACAATTACGTCAGCCTTCCAATTGACCAGGTCTGCAGCGAGTTCTGGCAGACGCTCGAGTTTGAGATCGGCAAAGCGATAATCGATAGCAATGTTCTTTCCTTCGATCCAGCCCAGCTTGTTCATCTCTCGTCGAAATGCGTCCAGGAACTGGTTGGCAGTGGAAGCGCTGCTGGGATCGAGATAACCAACCCGCCAGATTTTGGCGTTGGGCTGTGCTTCAGCCGACACGCAAAACGCAAAGAGCATGGCGCAAAGCGCCGCACCAAAAACTGAGTGTCGAGCTATGACTACTGAGCGTTTCTTGAGCGAACGGGTCCCGGTTTTCATGGCTCAGTCCTCAGGACTCATTACTCAGCACTGTCATCTGATGACTCTATCCGCCCTCGCCAGCACATTCGGCGGAATGGCGAGACCCAGTTGTTTAGCGGTTTTCAAGTTGATCACCATCTCAAACTTCGTTGGCTGTTCAACTGGGAGATCGCCGGGCTTTACGCCCTTAAGAATTTTGTCCACATGGCGTGCGGCGTCTCGGCCATCGGCGCCAGGAGCCGGTCCGTAGGACATTAGCCCGCCGTTGTCCGCGTAATCTCCCCGCGGATATATCGTGGGCAGCCGATTTTTCGCCGCCAGGGCGGCAATTTGTTTTTGGTTGGAATTGGTCACAACATCCTGCGTCACATAGAGAGCCGCACTACGCGCCTGAATCGCATCTTTGAATGCCACCTCGAACCTGTCAGCGCTACTCACCTCCATCGAATGAAGTTGCAGCTTCAGTTTTTGTGCCGGCAGCTGGCTTCTTCCCACTGAGGTACCGAGCCCGGATTCTGCGGATTCCAAAGAACCGCAACGCGGGAGAGCTTGGGAAGAGTTTCCTTCAGTAACTCCAGCCGTTTACCGACTAATACCGCCGCCACGTTGGTGAATCCCGTGATGTTTCGTCCCGGCCGCGCCAGGCTGTCGACGAATCCAGCCCCGATGGGATCAGTCACACCTAAAAAAACGATGGGGATCGTCCCGGTGGCGTTTTTGGCTGCAAGCGTGGCGTTGCTGGCTATTGTGACGAGCACGTCGACCTTGAGGCCAATTAGTTCGCCGACGAAGCCGGGAAGCTGGTCGAGCTTTCCCTCAGTATAGCGATACTCGATCGTCATGTTCTTCCCCTCAACATAGCCAAGATCGCGTAACCCTTGGCGGAATGCCGCCACACGGGAAGAATCGGCGGAAACAGAAACGGCGGACAAATAGCCGACCTTTGTCATTTTCTCAGCCGCAAGCGACACCGTGGGCGAGCAAAGCATCAAAAACACGGAGCAAAGAATAAGGCGAGCGATTTTTTTCCTCATGAATTTCTTCTGCTATTTTTCAGTCACAATTTTTACGCTTCGGATTCGCTCAGGGCATGCTTTTGTGTTGTTTATTTGATAATCCGATCCGCCCTTGCTAGCACATTCGGCGGAATGATAAGGCCGATTTGTTTGGCGGTTTTGAGATTGAGGACCAGCTCTATTTTATCGACACCCTGCACCGGCAACTCGCTAGGTTTCATTCCAGCAAGTACGCGCTGGACATACTTAGCCGACAGGCGACCCACCTCGTATAAGCTCACGGTGTAGCTGCTAAGCCCTCCTTTGGTAACATGAAGAAGGAAATCAAACATCGTCGGTAATCTCTTCGTGATGGCCGCCTCGATAATGACCTGTGACTGATTACTGGCAATCGGATCCGATACTGCGAGATAGGCATCCGCTTCGCCGTCCTTGAGCGTCCGCACATTGTTTTGAAGCTCCTCGCCCGAAGTAACGTGTCGTTCGATGAACTGAATACCCATTCGCCGCGCAGCTTCCCGCCCGAGTTTAGAGGATTCAATAGCGGTGGCACGTCGCGGATCGTAGAATGTAATCACTCGGCGAATCGTCGGGACAATCTCTTTCAAGGTTTCCAAACGTTTTGCTGTCAGATCCGTGACGGGATTATAGACGCCAGTGAGCCTTCCGCCTGGCTTGGCGAAGCTGTCGACAAGTCCCACAACAACGGGGTCAGTACCTGCGCAGAAAACGATCGGTAGGCTCGTCGTTGAACGCTTTGCTGCAATCGTGCTGTTCGTGGATGTTGTGTAAACCAGATCAACTTTTTCACGTTCAAAAGCTCGCGCTGTTTCTTCCGCTGTTTTGGCATCCCCCGTCCAATCTCGCATTAAGAGGGAGAAGTTTTTTCCCTCGTGAAGCGCGAGTTGCGTTAGTCCGTCTCGGAGTCCTGCAATGATTTCGTACCATGCCTCGCCCGGAAGCAGGACACCGATCCGGTAGACTTTTGCCTGCTGCGCACTGACAGACGAGCAGACTAACAACACGATCGCGCTAAGCGTAAACAGAATAAGTTTATTGTTTGTGTGCCGATTCTTCATGCAGGCCCGTTTCCTCTGGTGTAATGCGATCTCCTATTTGATCACCCGATCCGCTCTCGCCAGCACGTTGGGCGGAAT
>Ga0075425_100001652_pt1 | contig 21868 bp, 26 predicted proteins | sample SoiMethybrSBSTD4_FD_75300 | JGI IMG/M metagenome (GOLD analysis project Ga0075425, IMG submission 75300) | Bulk soil microbial communities from a Populus tree surrounding site in Tennessee, USA - Soil MetaG P. TD hybrid SBSTD4 | ecosystem: Environmental > Terrestrial > Soil > Tree plantation... | reverse complement strand
CCAGATCCCTGGCCAGTCCCTCTCCGGATCCCTGGCCGGATCCGTGGGTGGGTGGGCTGCAGATACCGGTTGTGGGAGTGGCCGACGGCACAGCGGCTCCCGCGATCGTCATAAATCTCAGCGCAACAGATCGGAACTGACCGACGCTGTGACCGTTTCCCGATTGGGCAGCAGACGGAGCAAGCCTTGTCGGACCGCGTCCAAAGGGTCAAGGTGCCCCGTTTCCTTGGGCCGGACGGCACACACATCACGCTCGCCCATCTGCCGGCTCCAGGACTGAAGCGATGGCTCCCTCATACAAGGCAATCGTAGTCGCCGCTGTGCGACACGGTCTACGCAGACGGCTCTAGGCTCGTCGCTCGCTCTGCACGATCGACGCCACCTGGCGGTTGGATGCGGTCGCGCTGGCGGCCATCAGCGGCGTTCGAACTCGATCACGCCGCCGTTAGCCCGCCTCGCTTTCAGACTTGCGAACGTGCTCCGCGGGTAGGCCCTCTCGCTCCAGGTGCTCTCGCGGCGATGGCGGCCCCGCCAACGCTCTAGTCGACGGGGCGCGTCGGTCAAGCTTGCGGTCTATTGGCCCTCAATCGCGTATCTGCGGAAAGAGGCATACTTCTCGCCGATTTTCAGGGCTGCCTGATAGTCTGCCCCTTTGTACCAAGCGCTTATTGCATCCATGCTATCCCATGCTTGAATAGTAATTCGCTTTGGAGGCTCACCGGCGAGTCCAGTTATCGGCTTCGCTCCAACCCCCGCGACGCCACCAATTACCACGAAGCGTCCGCCAGCCGCCTTGATGGTGGCCTGCGCCTTTGGGGCGAATTCCTTTGCATAATTGTCCGGGTCCTTCACATCGATCTCGGTGATGAGATAAACCTGGGCCTTGCCCTGTGCATGCAGCCCAGTCACTGCCACAGCGCCAATCGCTACACCCACGAGCATTCCAAGCCCAACTCCGAAATATTGCTTCACAGCTTCCTCCCCAGTTCATGAATTCCACAGCGATTGCTCGAAATCCGTGGTGACGAGTTGCCACAGGAGCCCGCACATCCGTAGGACACGCCAAACAAGCTCGCTCAACGTATCCTGGACACCTTGTCCAAAGAGCTCGACGGACGCCATCAAGCTTCGGTCACGACTGTTTTTCTTAGAACGAGATGATTCAGCTAGCTCGCGACGATGTAGCAAGACGCCAAGCGTCCCTCACTTGATAATGCGCCATCGCGACGTGACGGTTTAGGAAGCAACTCTAAGCCGCGAGGAAAATGCAGCACTTTCTCCGCCATGACCCTGCGGTACCACGCAGATGTTTGCGCACATTTTCTGCGCTGTCGGTCACATTAGGCAATAACTGTTGGGGCGACGGCAGCGTGCAACTGCATGTCGCCACCAAGGAGGACCCCGCGTTCTCTATCAAGGGGGCGCGACCAAACGTCTTTCGCTCCGAGATGTCACGTCAAGCGCGTGCTTATGAGGGCGACAACAAGTTGGCTCACCCAGTTCGATATTGGATTTCGTCGGAGCATTTAATCCGGTAGAGGACATGTGCTTCTGTTGGCACAGTGGACGAGCCGGATGAGCTTATGAGGTGCCGCTGGGAGTTGTTTAAAAAGGTCGCTGTCGGTCTATGTCTCCCGTTGCGTGTGATGCCCACCCAGGGGGCTTCGCAGTGGTTTTGGGCCCCTGTGGCGCAACTCGAGCTGGAGATGACCCCCTGGCGCCTTACATGGCGTGCAGCCGGCAAATACGGAATGCCTTGAATGCCACCGCGACGGCCCAGTGCCCCAACACCCGAGGCGCAACAGCCGCGGTTGGGAGTGCACGCCGGCATAGCCTCTCGGGTCGCAAGCGTCGAGCACTCTTCAGAGTGCGCCAACCATTGTGCACGACACACCGCGGAAAAGTTTGCTGGCGCCCTGCAGGCGCAGGGCGCCGCCCCCCGCATCCCCTTGTCGTTGTGGCGGCGCCCGCTCTCCCCCGTCGTTAATCGTGACACAAAAGCGAGCCGCCTGGAGCTGACGGCTCGCTCACCAGGAGGCACGACAGTCGCTGAAGGCGCCCAGAGTCGGGGAGAGTTAGGGTGCCCTCAGTCGACGTGCTCGCGTCACGTTAACCACTGTGCACGGGGGCCCGCATCAGTGGAAACCCCTAAGGGTCTGCGAAAAAGAAAAGGGCCGCCCCGCCGCGGCGATCCGGTTGGATCACGCGTAAGCGAACGAGACAACGGGGCAGTCGCGATGAAGTGTGATCCACGGCCGAGTTTTCCTCAAACCTCCCGAGCGGTTCCCTCGGACGAAGCGGGGGCGATGACCTAGACACCGCGCAGCATTGATCCGGGTTGGTCGCGATACCAGGCCGCGACTGCCGTCCGCGTCGCCAACGTCCTGCAGAAGGACGTCGGGGAAGCCCGGAGCGAGCGCTCCTACAACCTATCCCACTTCGGGTGCCACAGCCCCGCGCTGTGAGCTGTTCGAGTTGGCAATGGGTCGGCGGGCCGTCAAACAGTCGCGTAGCGCTCGATCACTTGCCTCCAGGCGGCAAGCTCATCGGGGCCACCGATGCGCGCGGGCAATCCCGCGCCGCCGGTGGCGGGCACGAGAACGCGCGTGACGCCCAAGCGACGGAGCGCGTCGAGTTCGGCGAGATCGTCCGGAAGGCTCACGGTGATCTCGAGCTTGGCGGGATCGCGTCCGGCGGTCTGCGCTGCCTGGCGTGCGATCGCGATCAGTTCGGCCGGTGCGCCGCGGGCAGGGAAAAATCCATCCCCGAGCCGGCCAGCGCGACGCGCTGCCGGCTCCGAATGGCCGCCGACGATGATCGGCACGCTCTTGTTGACGGGCTGTGGCCGGCAATAGGCACCCGCGAACGCAACGTATCGGCCCTTGAATGTCGGCGCATCCCCCGCCCACAGCTCGCGCAGGGCCGTGATGTACTCGTCCATGCGCGCGCCCCGCTCCGCAAAAGGAACGCCGAGTGCGTCGAACTCTTCCTTGAGCCAGCCGACGCCGACACCGAGGAGGATACGACCGCGCGACAGGTGGTCGAGCGTCGCAATCTGCTTGGCGGCAATGACTGGATTGTGCTGCGGCAGAATCAGGATGCCAGTCGCAAGCTTGATGTTGGTCGTTGCCGCCGCGACGAAGGCCATCCAAATCAACGGATCCGGCAACGCAATATCGTTGCGTCCGCCCGCCATCCTGCCGCTCTGATCGTAGGGATAGGTCGACGCGTAGCCGGCCGGCACTATCGTGTGTTCGACCGTCCAGAGCGATTCGAAACCGGCCGCCTCTGCTGCCTGTGCCAGCGCGATGGCTTGGCCGGGATCGGCATAGCGCGCGGTATTGCAATAGCGCAGTCCAAATTTCATGGGCGGTGCTCCGATACTTGTCCGTTGTTGCCGCCGGCCGATGAGCACGGCGTTGCGGGACCCAAGGCCCGAGGAACGCTGGCGCCAATGCCGAGGAGGCTGGCGCCATTTTGGTCCCACAAGGTGTCCGCGTTCGCTGGCGCAGGCAAGGTGAATAGAAACGCGTGCTCCGCCCGCTAGGCCTGGGCGGGTGCTTTGAACCGGTCCCAATCCCGCGAGGCGTCCTGTCCTGCCCTGTCCGCGCTGTGACGAGCTGAGCCAGGCCGCCGAAATAGCGGATCGGGATCGCTGAGAGCCTCCATGCGCGCGTAGTGCGACCGCAGGCGATTTGCTGCTGGTGGGGCACTAGGATCGTCAGCGGGGCGCAAGAGGAAAAGCCCGACGCCCCCCAGCCGGCACATCCCAGCCACTCGACAGTTATGCATCAAGCCCTGTTTTGACCACCTTGCACACGCGAAATACAACTTCTGCAGCAGTGCGATGGAGGCTGGAGGCTTGGGCGGACCTCACAGGAGGCTCGTGCCTTACAGGGGGCTTGCACCTCACAGTGGACAGGCGGTCCGGCCAAAGGCGGCAAGCTGGTCTACAAATTGCCACAAACTTGCTCGGATCAGGAGCATCGCATCCGCGGCACAACTGCTGCCTCGACGTGACCAGAAAAGGTCAGCATGCTGGTGCGCAGCGATGGGTCGAGCGGCCGATCGAAGTTTGTCCCAGTTTTTGGTCTTGAACAGCTAGGATGCGCCGGGGCTGGCGCGCGGCCCTGAGCCGCAAGGAGGCCGCGCCACCACCTGCTGCATTGGCGCGCCCAGGAAATTGCGAATGCATGTCAGGATGGTGACAGGCTGCATGGGTTAGTGCCGAATCTGCGGTCGTGTACAGCAGGCTGACAAGGCCTTGGTGATACTCTCTGGTTAACGAGCTGCCTAAGGGCCTGGCGGGGTGAACCGGAAAGGCGCAAAACGCCGGGCAGAAACGCGAAGAGGAAGGGCGGGCCCATGCAACTGCCGCCAACCGTCCGTCCAAGTCTGGTACGGATCATCACGCTGCGGCTGGCGATCACCTCCATCGCCGCGATCCTGCTCCAGCTCACGATGGTGGTGGGGCGCGCCTATTTCAACGAGGACGATCTCAACCGCAGCTACGTGACGCGTGAAGCCGGGGCAGTAGCCGGAGCAGTCCTTCCCAGCCGCAGCGCGCCGCACCTCATCTTTCGGGAGCGCGCCACGCCGCCCCAGTATCGGGGGGAGAACAACGCCGTCTATGCGTTTCGGGTGCTGCTCGAGGACGGCACGGTGTTGGCCGAGCACAACGGCGCGATGCTGGCCCAGCTTTCCCCGTGGCGTGAGCGGCCCTCGCGCACGCAGGATCTATGGCTTGTCGACCTCGACATGGAGAGGAAGCTCTACGTCGCGGGTGGCTTAAGGCACAAGATCGGCGGCAAGGATGCGTGGATCGAGGTGGCCACGCGCGGTGACCCGGACCATGTGTACCTCGGCATCGTCGCGGCCGAGGTCCTCGATTATGTCTGGTTGCCGATGATCCCGGTAGTCGTTCTGACTTTAGGGGTGGCCGTCTTCTCCAGCCGGCGATTGCTGGCGGGGCTCGCGCGCGCCGCCATGCAGGCGGAGGAAATTTCTCCACTCGATCGGACCAAGCGTTTCGACGTCTCGGGCATGCCGCGCGAAGCGGCGATCTTCGCCAGCGCCATCAACGAGCTTCTCGACCGGGTCGGCAGCCTGGTGAAGGCGCAGCGCATGTTCATCGCGCGCGCCGCGCATGAGCTGAGGACACCGCTGGCGGTGATGATGCTCGAGCTCGGTCGGGACGAGCCACGCGTCAAGGACCTGCAGACGGACGTGCAGGGGATGAGCGACACGGTCGATCGCCTGCTCACGCTGGCACGGCTCGAAAGCATTGAGCAGCCCGAGGCCCGCGAGCTCGATCTGGGCCAGATTGCCACCGATTTGGTCGGCCGCCTAAAGGACTGGGGCTCCCGCACACAGCACCAGATTGCCCTCTCTGTGCAGGAGCCCGCCGCCATCGTCGGCGATGCCATTGCCATCCGCGAGGCCTTACGCAACCTCTTGGGGAATGCCATTCGCCACACACCACCGGGCACCCACATCACCGTCACCGTCGGTCCCGCTGGCTCCATCGTTGTCGAAGACGATGGACCTGGGCTCCGCGACGACCTCATCCCCGATCTTTTGCAACCCTTCAAAAAGGGCGGGGCCTCGAGCGAGGGGGCGGGCCTCGGCCTCGCCATTGTCAAGCAGGCGGTCGACCTCCATCATGGGACCTTGAAGATTGGCCAATCCGCCTCGGGCGGTGCGAAGTTCCAGCTGACCTTCCCAGCGATCGTCGCGGTGCCGGCCTCGCGCTCGGGCTCTCAGTCGCTTGCGCACGGCAATTGGCTCGGCCAATAGCTCGCGGCCAATTTTACGACAGGCTCCTCAATTGTCTGACGCCGCCACCTGCCGCGGCGACGCCACCGAGATAGCTCCCAGGCACGCCCTCTCACGGATTCACCCGGCGCCTACCTCGGTTGGTTCGCTGATAGAGAGATTCCCGCGTCAAAGCGCCTGCCGACCTGTGCCCGAGCTCGGTCGGCCTACCCGAACAAGATATCGCTCGCACCTCGTCGCGGGCTCGTCCACCGAACTTGATCCCGGGGTCCCTGCAGCTCCCCGTCATTGTGCACTTCGAGGCCGACGATGACCACGTATTGCACGGTAGCGACGCCGTTGAGGAAACCGAGCCATGGCCCAATCGTCGCAGCGGCTCGGCTAGCAGCGGCTCCAAGCACGGACCGTGTCAATCCCGGTGCGGTTGACCGCGAAGTACTACGGCTGGGTGACCGTGCTTGGCTATCCTCCTTGGCCACCGCGGTTGCTGGCCTGTACAATCGCCTCATAGAACGCGCGTCCGGTCCCGGTCACCCGCCCATCGACGATCGCGACGGGGATGATGTTGGACTGCGCATTATCGGTGTTACCGTCCGCCGAATAGATCAAGAATTCTGTTGTGCCGTAAATCTCCTGTCTTTGGGGCGGGCCCAACGCCGCAAGAACCTCTTGACGGGTCATGCCGGGGTGGATCTGGCCTGGGTTGATCTGGGTCAGGTTGGCAACCGGGTTCGCTGCAGGATCCGTGCACCCGCTCTGCAGGGCCCCGCAAAGTGCGCATATCAGCACGATCAAGCGTGCGCTGAGACGGCACGTTTGCGCGCCCCTATGATGCATCGAGTTTGGCTCACCTGGCGTAGCCCGCAAGATCGGGCTCCATCCATGAAGGAAGGAGGTTCGTGACAACTCTGTGTCATATCGGCGAATCTGCAATCGAGCCGATTTAGGGCAAGTCGGTTATGCGCCGGCTCCCTTGGGTCTGCTTGTCAGCACCTTCGCTGGCCGGTAAATCCGGCTTTTACCGATTCGGGTTGGTTCGCACTCGGCCCGCGCATGTCGTGGAGCCGACGCGCCCTTTCTGCGCCCGCTAGTGACCAGGCCGTGCATGTCCAGACCGGTTGCGCCGAGGAGATTGCATGATTGCTCTACGTCGGAGCTTCTCAGCTGCGAGGTTCGCGCGAGGGAGATTTGCAAAGCTGAAAGGGTATCAAGTACGTCTGGCGCCCGCAACTGAGCGAAGCATGGCCGCCTGGGCGAGGTCGGTGCTCTGTCGCGCAGCCTGCCGCTTTGACATGCTTGTGCTCGATCATGGCGTATTTCGGTTGGCCTACCTCAACCAGCATCGCCTCGGCGAGCCATGCCTGGCGCTCCGGACAACCCGCCCCCCACAATATCGATGGCTTTGCACGGCGCGGCCTGCGCACGATCGTCAACCTTCGTGGTCAGCGCACTTGCTGGAGAGGTTGAGTTGCGAGCGCACCGGCATTACCTTGATCGACTTCAAGCTGCGTTCACTGCGCTCCGGTCATTCCCGCTTTGGTCGCAGCGGTGTGCTCGATCTGTTCTTCGATCATTACGTTGAGGTCAATCGCAAGCGGCCGATGGCTTTTCTCGACTGGGTCGACAAGGCTACGAGCCAGAGGAACTAACGCGCGCATTTCCGTGGTGGCAGCTCGGCAGGGCGCCATTGCCGCGTAGACGGTGCTCCACACTCGTTTACATCTTCAAATAGCGACCTATTCGAGGGTGGCGATCCCCTTGATCTCGATGAGCGCGTCCTTGCGGATGAGTCCGCTGACCACAACGCCGGTCGCGGCCGGCCAGGGCGGACCCTTCAATAGCTCGCGGCGGACTTGAGCGGTTTTCTTGTAGTCGTCGAGGGAGAGAACGAACTCGGTTGTCTCGATGATGTTGGCGAGGCTGCCGCCGACGCGCTGGAGGATGCGTGCAAACTTGTGAAAGATCTGGCGTGCCTGCAGGACAATATCCCCCGGACCCACGATGTGGCCTTTGTCGTCCGTTGCTGTGGTACCCGAGAGGAACACCAAGTTGCCAACGCGAACGGCCGGCGAGAATGTGAAATGCTCTGGCCACGCATCATGAGGGTAAATCGGTTCGTAAATTGCCATCACCGTCCTCAACTGGGCTCACGCAATAGGAAACGCTGGATCTTGCCCGTCTCGGTCTTCGGCAGGGCGGCGATGAACTCGATCTCGCGCGGAGATTGGTGCCTGCCGACGCTGGCCTTGACCATTTGCGCCAATTCACTCGATAGCGCATCGCTAGGGTGAAATCCCGGCCGCAGAACGATCCATGCTTTGACGATTTCGCCGCGCAGAGCATCGGCCTTACCGGTAACCGCGGCCTCGGCAACTGCGGGGTGCCGCAATAGCGCACTTTCAATCTCGAACGGACCAATCCGGTAGCCGGCGCTCTTGATCATGTCGCTGGTGCGGCCCTCGAACCAGAAGTATCCATCCGCATCGCGCCGCGCGAGATCGCCGGTGACGATCCAGCCGTTGCGCACGATCTGATGCGATGCCTGCGGGTCGTCCCAATAGCGCAGCCAATAGCGGTTATCGCTATCGCTCGCGCGACCAAGCAGGCTGGTTTCCCCGTCGGGAAGCTCTTGACCGCCCTCGTCAACGATTGCCATGCGGTAACCCGGTGAGGGCAGCCCCATCGAGCCCGGCTTCACGGCCATCTCGAGCCCATTGTAGTTGCCGACGGGCAGCGCGAGTTCAGTGGCGCCAAAGTGATCCATCGGAGTGAGATTCCACGTGCTCTGGAAGAATTCGACCACCTTGGCATTGAGCGGTTCACCGCAGCTTGATATGGCGCGCAGCGCGTGCTGAGGCGTGCGCACGCTGGCTTCACCGAGCGACATGAGACCGCGCAGGAGCGTTGGCGTGGTAGCGAGATTCGTGACTCGATAGCGTTCCAAAAGCGACAAGCACATTTCCGGGGACGGATTGTTTTGCACCGACAAAACCGTTGCACCGAGCGCCAGCGCGCCGAGGTAGCAAACGAAGCCGTAGCCCCAGCCAGGATCGCCGGTGGGCCAGATCACATCGCGATCAGTGAGATCGAGACCGTACACAATGTAAGGCCAGACTGCAGCGAGGAAGTTGACGGCGATCGCCCCGCCCTTCGGTGGGCCCGTCGATCCCGATGTATAAATGAGCGCGGCGATGTCGTCGCGATCGCGATGGACAGGCTCGAAGCTGGTGCGCTCGCGATCAAGAGTTTCCCAGAACCCAAGATCGGCGGGCCATGAGGGACGGCCAGGGTCTAAGACGCACAAGATCGTGAGATTTCGTCCGGCCGGTACCTGCCCTCGTACTTCATGATGGGTGATAAGAAAACGCGCGCGACTGTGATCGAGACGGTATTGAATAGCATCTGGGCCAAAGCCCGTGAATATCGGCACATAGATAGCGCCGGCTTTCAGGGCGCCGACAACGGCAATGAGGGCCTCAGGCACGCGCGGCATCAACCCCGCCACACGGTCGCCCGGTCCTACGCCGTATCGCCGCAGGACATTGGCAAAGCGGCTGCTGGCGTCGGCCAGCTCGCGATAGCTAACACGCTGATCGATTCCCTCCCTGTTAATGCAGATTAGGGCCGGTGTGGACCGCGCTACGTGTCGATCAGCGATCGAGGTGGCGAGACAGACCTTGCCATGGTCTGACCAGCCCAATGCGGCGCGCGCGTCCCCCCAAGCGAAGCGCGCATAGGCCTCCAGATAGGACGCACGCCGCATTATTGCGATCCACCTGTCGCTCTGCGCCAGCGAAGCAGATAGGCATGTTCGCCATCAAGGATCATCTCTCCCGCGGTATCAAACAGCTGCACGCTGAAGTGCACCAGCGCCATATCGCTGCAAGGGGTGCGATGGATGGCCACGACCTCGAACCGGCTTGTCACGAGATCGCCCACGAAGACGGGCTTCAGGAAGCGGCAGCGCTGTTCTGTCAGTGCCACCATGGCATCCCGAAGCCGGCGTGACATTTCGGTCGCTCCAAGGGCCGTCATGGACACCAAAAGCAGGCCGTGCGCAATGGGCTTTCGGAACCGAGTCTTGGCGGCAAAGGCTTCGTCGTAGTGGATTGGGTGATCATCCCCGGTGAGGCGAGCGAACAATCCGAATTGCTCCTCATCGATCGAGCGTAATCGACCGGCGAACGTCTCCCCAACAGCTAGATCTTCGGCGAAGATCTGCGGCTCGGCTGACATTGGCGCTCCAGAGTTTGTCACTCGCTGCGCAGGATAGGCAGCAAGTTCCTTGCGAATATAGCAGCCGGGCGTTGCGACCCGCTAGCCCGCAGGATCAGAATAAGGCTGCGACGGAGCCCCTTGTCGCAGCTGTTGCTTTTCCGACCAATTGTCCGTGGCGCTCCTCGGTCGCCGCAGAACCTGCAGATGAATTCGAATGGCATCGGCGGTTTGATCGGCCAGTCTGGGGGATTCCTGATGTTGCACATGGCGCCGCCCAAGCACTACAGTGTTTTGCGCATCGCGGTGGTTCCGGTTGCGGCACGAGCCTCATACAGCGGAAGGGATCCCAGGCGGAACAGCAACGCTGCACCGGTCGCCGGCGATCACTCCTGACTATGGTAGGCTTGCCGTGAATGCGCGAGGGTACCAATGGCGCGGCTCGCCCGTTTCAGCACTTTGAGACAAATGCGATGCCGGTGATTGGCAACTTAAGCGCGCGCCGGAGCTCGCCACTCCGCGCAATATGCGAAGGGATTGCACCAGCGTAGCAAGTAGCATTACCGACGCAGAGGGATCGATTCATGTCATAGAGTCAGACGTTCCTGCTCTCGTTCGCGCTCTTGCGAGCCAATGTGGCGGAGGCCAAAATCAACATGAGCGATGGCAAAGCCGCCACCCGCCCGGCATGAGCGCCTTGCGAGGATGAAATGGTCGAAGCGACGAGGCATGTTGCATTGGAGCCCCGTATTTGGGATCCGGCCGAGGCTCAGACGGCGATCGACGAGATCGTCGATGACGCATACGCGCAGTTGGATCTAGCGCGTTTTTGGCCGGCCCATCCACAGGATGATGGTGTCCAGAATGGCGACACCAGCCTCTACATTGGCGCCGCAGGGGTAATCTGGGCACTCGATCATCTCACCCGAACGCAGGCGACTCGACCCTATCGCGGTCTGGTGACCCTGCGGCATTCGTTGGTGGATGCCGCGCAAAAGCAGCGTGCAGAGCTTGGCGCTTACGGTTCGCACGCTTCGCTGCACTTCGGCGACTTTCCGGCGCTGCTTGTTGCCATGCGGCTGCTCCCGGACGCGGCCACGGCCGACGCCATCCACGCGCGTGCCAGCGACAACAACAACCTCCCCGTCCGCGAGTTGATGTGGGGCCTGCCGGGCTCGATGCTGGCTTGCATCTTCATGGATGGACTCACGGGCGACGCGCGTTGGCGTGCGCTATTCGTGACGCAGGCTGCTCGGCTCCTCGCGGAGCTCGAGGATACCGATCTTGGTCCGCTGTGGACGCAAGATCTTTACGGCTCACGCGAGCGCTACCTTGGGGCAGTGCATGGCTTCGCTGGAAACATGATCCCCTTGCTCCGTGGCTGGCATTGGCTCGACGAGAGCCAACGTGCCCGTGTGGCCGATGCGGTGCAGCGCACTTTGGCTTGCAATGCAGTGAGGTCGCGGCTCGGTGTCCAGTGGCGACCGGTCGCAGGAACGCGCGAGCCGCCGCACCTTTGCCAGCATTGCCATGGTGCACCCGGCATGGTGACGACTTTCGCCGACGCGCCCTTCGATGGACCTGAGCTTGCGGAGCTTCTCATCGCCGGGGGCGAATTGACCTGGAGCGCAGGTCCGCTCGTGAAAGGCTCCAACCTTTGCCATGGCACTGGTGGCAACGGGTATGCCTTCCTGAAGCTCTACCGCCGCACGCGCGATGCACGTTGGTTGCTGCGCGCGCGAGCCTTTGCCATGACGGCGATCTCTCAATGCCGAGAGGCACGTGTCAGATATGGCCGCGGTCGCTACTCGCTGTGGACCGGCGATTTAGGCCTTGCTGTATATCTCAGGGATTGCCTCTCGGGTGAGCCAGCATTCCCGACGGTGGACATCTTTTGAGCGCTGTCGTTGCCGGTAACGGGGCGATCGGGGTCGACACCCGCCATGGGGGTGTGCCGCAAACCGCTCGCACGTTTGTGGCGCCGATGTCCGTCTCGAACGGTCGCCCCGTTCAACCGTTCAACAACACACCATCACGATCCTTCACGAACCGGCACACCGAGCCGCCAGCCTCATTACGTTCCTTCAGCCCGTCTCTACTCCCAATCAATTACCGCTCGGCCGACGCGGCACGATGCCGATCGGCGTGAACGTGTAAACGGCCTCACCATCTTGATTAAAAGCCGTCCATTTGACACGCACGGTCCCGTGCGGCCGCGTTCTTGAGGGTGTCATCTCGACGACTTCGCCCTCAAGGTGGACCGTGTCTCCCGGTCGAACCGGCGCAAGCCAGCGCAACTCATCGACGCCAAGCCCCAAGAGAGGATGCGGCCCGAAGGGTCGGGTCTCAACGGCCAGCCGCATCGCCATCGCCGCCGTGTGCCAACCTGATGCTGCGAGCCCTTTCAATGCCGACCGCTCCGCGGCGGTTTCATCAAGGTGATAGGGCTGCGGATCAAATTCCGCCGCAAAGCGTTTGATTTCTTCACGCGTGACAAGCTTCTTTGGACTCTCAAATCGCATGCCGACGCGCAGGTCGTCGAACCACTCAATCATAGGCGACTCGCTCCTTGACCCTTGGCTGTTCTGTGGAAGAGCGCACCATCTGCCAGATCTCCAACCACCTTTTTGGCCGCAAGGCAACGACCCGCTTCGTGCGATAGGCTCTAGATCTTGCAACCATTCCAGAGTTCACGTTCCGCGCGCATTCGCGGGGGAATACGACCGACGTGGTTGCACGTCCTGCAAAACTTGGCGTGCGCGCCCGAGCTTGTTGCGGGCACCCGATTTGTCAGGGCCGTAATGCGCTCGCCACTGCTGCTGCAGAATCAAGGCTCGTTAACGCCTCGTCCCGCCCCAAGGTGGCAACCAAGAAGATAGCGCGGTCGACACCTGCATCCCGATAGCGCTTGAGCTGCTCGTGATCCTGCCTCGCGGCAAAGATGCTCATGGGAACCTCATCGGGATTGCGGCCAGCCTCTGCCGCCATCTGCCGGAACCGTGGCAGAATTGCCAGCGCATCGAGGCCACGCCCGCCAATCGGCATCCAACCGTCGCCGTAGGTGATCGCACGCTTTGCGCCGTGCGGAAACTCGCCGCCGACGATGATCGGTGGATGCGGCTTCTGCACCGGCTTTGGCCACGCCCACAGCGGATCGAAGTTGACGAATTGGCCATGGTATTCGGCGACGTCGCTTCTCCAAATGGCCTTCATCGCTTCGATGCGCTCGCGCATGAGCGTGAACCGTGTCTTGAAGTCCGTCCCGTGGTTGGCCATCTCTTCGGCATTCCATCCTCCGCCGACGCCGAAGAGGAAGCGCCCGCTGCTCAGGTGGTCGATGGTAGCCACATTCTTTGCTGCGTGGATTGGATCTCGCTCCACCACCAGGCAGATGCCCGTCGCGAGCTTGATGCGTTTTGTGGCAACCGCGGCCGCGGTAAGTGCCATAAATGGGTCGAGCGTCTGCTTGTACACATCCGGTAATTGCGCCCCTCCGGGCCAGGGCGACTTGCGGCTGGTCGGAATATGCGTGTGTTCAGGGAGCCATAGTGACTCGAAGCCTCTTTCTTCGACCGCCCGTCCGAGTTCACTCGGCGTAATGCTGTAGTCGGTGAGAAACATCGCGACGCCAAACTTCATGATGTCACTCCTCCTACTCTGCAGGTTCGTTGGCCACTTGCACGATGCCGTGCGCGAACACCGCGGACAGAATGATCAGGAAAACATCCGAGAGCGCACCCAAATCACCGAATGGCTGCGAAAGCCCGCCCGCGACCGATAGCAGCGCATAGACGGGCACTGCCAGCAACACGAGCCAGCTCACAAGATGCCCAACGCGTTGCCCAGACGTATAGCTCGGTCTCTGGCGCACAGGTCTCTATCCACTTTTGCCGGCATCAGCCGTTTGCGAGGCCAGCAACTGGCGCGCTTGCTGAACATCGACCAACGGGTACGTGTCAAAGTGCGCGGGAATGATGTCTGCCCACTCGTTCAAGAACTTATGCAACGCTTCATTCCCATCGACGTCTACGACGGCGACTGCACCGCGCCCCGTGCGCGCATAAACTTGCCGGCATACGCCGCACGCCTGGTAATTTTCGATCCAGGGCCAGAATGACTGCCGGGCGTGAGCAAGTTCCGAAGGCCGTTCCGGACGCGGAGTCGAGATGACAAGAAACAACATGACACCCAGAAGGCCTGCACCATACGCTATTGCAGTTTCATCGTGTCCTCGCTCTTCTGTCAATCGCGACGAACGAGCCTGCCAGGCAGGCGCTTGCAATCCGTGGCGGCCAGCATGGACAGGCCTCTTGGCCTCACACGACATGGCGACAATTAGGCGAGTAAGAGCGGCGATGCGTTGTTGCTGCCAAGCGACCACAGATGTCCGCCGACCACACTGTCAACATCAAGGCCGGCAAGGCATACCCTGGAGTACCCCCATCCATCATGGCACAAATCGATCCCCGCCACCATTGGAGCCAATGTATGAAACAGAAGATCAGTAATCTGGAAGTGCTCGTCGTTCGTGCCCCAGAGGGTGGACGCCCTCATTGGGTCAGCCACTTCATAGCGCCGCGAGCCAGCGAGCTTCTCGTGCGCGTGCGCACCAGCGAGGGCATCGAGGGGTTCGGCCTCGCGACGAGCTACGCAGGCATGACTCAGATCGTCGATGCATTTCGCGGGGGTGTAGCTGAGCAGATTTTAGGCATGGATCCGTGCGCGCCGGAACGACTGCAGGAGAAGCTGTTCGCCTTGACCTCGCAACGCTTGGCACATGAGAGAGGTTGGGCGCGCGAAGCGCTCCTTCGCATCGCCGCAGCCGTCGATATCGCCTGTTGGGACATCATTGGCAAAACCGCCAACATGTCGCTCCATCGGTTATTTGGCGGGTATCGCGATCAGGTGCCTTGCTACGTCACCTGCGCCTACTACCGTGATGGCAAGGATTTGTCCGAATTGCGCGAAGAGATGCAAATGCTCAAGGCGCAAGGTCACACCGCGTTCAAGGCCAAGGCCGGAGGCTTGCCGCTCCTGGAGGACATTAAGCGGTTGGAAGTTGTGCGCGAGGCGATAGGCAGCGGTAACGATCTCATGGTCGACGTCAACCGCGCGTGGGACCTTGCGACTGCCATGGAGGCAGCACGGCTCTTGGAACCACTTCAACTTCGCTGGCTCGAGGAGCCTGTGCGGTGGGCCGATGATCGGCGTGAGCTGAAGCTATTGGCTCGGCAGACGCGCATTCCGCTCTCTGCCGGCGAGAGCGAGAGCACCGGCTATGGCTGCCGGGCGCTCATCGAAGAACACGCTATCCAGATCTTGCAGTTCGATTGCACGATGTTCGGGGGCTTCACAATGGGGCGCAAGCTTGCAGCGTTGAGTGAGCTCAATCACGTCCAGGTCGCGCCGCACCATGATTGCTTCCTCCATGCGCACTTAGTTGCCTCGACGCCGGCTGGTTGCATCGTAGAGGCATTTACCGACCCCGAACGGGACCCGCTGCAGGCAGAGCTCTTCCAGAATCCGCCGAAGATAGAGCGCGGGTACCTAGCGCTGAACGATGCGCCAGGGCTCGGCCTTAGCCTCTCTGCAAATGCGCTGGAAAGATACGCAGAGCGAATTTTATCCGCGCCATAGCGATGCGAACGCAAGTTTGATGCCGGATCGGCTTATCGGCCTGTTTGGGGAAGAAATTCTCCCCGAACGCCGCGGTCGGCCCGACGCGGCAGAAGGCGAGGACAAGGATTATCGAGTTGCACGATTAGTTAAGATGCTGCACAGCCATGCGACTGGTTGCCTTGGGTGACCCGGTCGCGGCCCTGCTCGCACGCTCGTGCTGCTGGCGTGTAGATCCAAGCTCTCCAACGCTCCGATCGAGCGCGTCGCTCTATCTGCCGCGGCATCCGACCATTCTCGCGGGGCGCCGACGTCGATCAAAAATCGGCTCTCGCTCGATGCACAAGGTCTGATCGAACATCGAAGTCCCCTGATCGGGGGATGTACGAAGTGTGCTGCCCTCGCCATCTGACGGCATGTGGCTCGGATCTCTCCAGCACGGAGCCGCCAGGAAGGAACTGCCCGGCGCACCCGCGGAGTCAGGGCACGGATCCTTCCAATCTTGGCCGCGCCGGGGTGCGCTATCCCTGGCGCGGCCATTGCGAGAGCGTTGCGCGATCGACGGTCGGTCATGAACACAAGACAACAGCACGGCGAACCCGGAACGTGGACCTGGCTCGTCGTTGGCCTCGTGTTCGTCGCAGTGACAGCCATGCTCTATGGCCCATTCGTTTGGGAGCTCGCGCACGGCTAACCTCCAAGGCGATCCCAATGCAGGTCATCGCCCATCAGCGCGCAATCTCCGCCACACAGACAGAAGAACGAGGGCCACCTCTTCTCGCGGAGATGTGACGGCATGCTTTTCCATCGAAACCATCGGCTCCCCTCCTCGATCGTACTCGTCATGACCTGTCAGCTTTTGCAAGTTTGGTGTAACCGCCGCCGTCAACTCTCTGCAAAGTGTGCGGAAGCTTCCAGGCTCGATTAAAGAGCGGTGATCGCCCTCGATGGGCACGACGGCCAGGTTTCTGCACAGTGATCTCCAGCCATGATCCGGCAATTCCGGAGAAAAATTCCTTAGAACGAAAACGGCTGACTGAACCGTCGAACGGCGCCGGCTTGTAGCGCCTCAGGCATTTTCGCTCTCAATCTCGCCACCAGTTGGATGCGACATTCGGCGGCAATACGGCTAGATGAATGGTTGACCAGACGGTGGAACGTCTTCAGCGCCGAGCGCGGGGCGACCCGGACGAGGAATTCAACGGTCCACCAAGCACCTATGTTGGTGAGTGACCTCGTGCTCGCTGTAGAGCTCCTCGTCATGGTGCTTGTCGGCCCGGAAGACAGCCAAGCAGGCCATGGCTAAGTTCCGGCAGCTCTTCTGGCTGTCAGGCACCCGTCGAGAGCCCGACTGCCCGGTATCGATTTTCTGTGACGCGCGCACAACCTAGGCCCAACGTCCCGCGGCCAATAGGCAGACGTTGCAGCGCGTCTGCGGATTGAACGCGAGCATGCCCAGCCGTGGGGCATGCCGGCTCAGGCGGCGCACGGGCGTTGCCCTCGGAGGCGTCAGAGTTTCTCGCAACGCGTCGCCGCACCTGGCGCGAGCCGGACCGTGGTTGTGATCTGCAGCACTCCGGCCCGGGCGCACAAACGCTATCGAAGGGGGAGGCGGAGGTTGGAGCCGATGTCGCGACCGGGTGCAAAGAGATACAAGATCCTTGGCAGAGGTTGGGGTCCGCAACGCGTCTATCTCTATGCCAGTGATGAGCAGGAGGCTCAGACCAAGGCCAGGACGGTCGCTGCCATCCCGGGTCAATCGCCAGTAGTCGTCATCGATACGGTGCCAACCAACGAGGGCGAGGCGGTTCGGTTTTACTTCGCGGATGGAGAGGTGCTCTAACCAATTGCTGTCATTGAATTTTGAGCCTGGTGGTGCCCTTCGGAATATCCGAGGCGCTGGCGCGCCCAAGTTCGGCAGGTCGTGGTGCGCTCGTAAGCTCGACCCAGATCGGGTTTCACGCCGCCAAGACGACGTTTGAGGTCTCGTCCTACGGCAATGCGAAGATCGGCCTCGCTCGCAGGAGTGGGGCATCGTGGACACGAGTACATTAATCATCCATTGACCATCACCAGTGCAGGCCATCAATGCCTGGACGAGGATCCGACACAAGATTGGTAGGTGCTCGGAGCCGCCACAATGCCGTCGTGACCGAGACTTCGGATCAGTCGGTAGAGGCCGTACCCCGTCGGCCCTGCGTCATAGCACAACGTCAGGCGGCCGTACTTGGCGGCGAGCTTCGCGACGAGCTTGCGTCGCCTCTTCGGTCGCATCAATCTCCTCGAGGTACCCGGACTTCTCCATCACGGCCGTCTTGCGCGATCGCCATCTGCATTGCGCATTTTCGACGGATCGATGACGCTACACCGAGGGCGAGTCGCCTCATTTGTGGAGGGGCATACAGTCTATCTTATTGGGTGGGCGACGCGGGGATCTTGAAGCCCGGAGTGGCCAACCGTATCGTGGCCTGTCTGGAATGCCATGGAGCCGCCATGTTGACGAAATCGCAGATCGAGCACTACCGTGAATTCGGATATCTGGTCGTTCCGGGCGTTCTGCCGCGGGATCTACTCGCCAGCGTGCGGGCCACTGTGGACAAACTGATCGCCGCCGCCGCCAATTTGCACTCGCACACGGATATCTACGATCTCGAAGATGCGCATACGCCCGCCGCTCCGCGCGTGCGCCGCATCAAGACCCCGCATAGGCACTTTCCCTTCTTTGCCGAGCTGACACGCAATCCGTGCATTACCGATATTCTTGCGCAGATCCTTGGGTCCGATATTCGCCTCCACGGCAGCAAACTCAACATGAAGTCTGCCGGTTATGGCGCGGCGGTCGAATGGCATCAGGACTGGGCGTTCTATCCCCATACCAACGACGACGTGCTACGGGCATCTATCTTGACGACTGTGGCATGGAGAACGGGCCGCTGCTGGTCGTGCCAGGCAGCCATAGGGGGAGGGTCTTCGACCACCATGCAAACGGTTATTTTACCGGTGCCATGGACCCTGAGCTTGAGACCGCTGGATATGATCGAGCCGTACCGCTGGTGGGTGAAGCTGGCTCAATGACCGTCCATCATGCCCGCCTCGTGCATGGCTCCGCGCTCAATACGTCATCGAAGCCGCGCCGCCTGCTGCTGCACGAGTATGCTGCCGCCGATGCGTGGCCGCTGATGGGCGTGGCGAATTTCAACGACTTCTTCGATCGGATCGTGCGCGGCAAGCCAACACTCGAGCCGCGGCTGGTCCCAGTGCCCGTGCGCATGCCACTGCCCCCCTCGCCTTTCCAGGGGTCGATTTACGAAAACCAGAAGGCCAACCCCAAACGCTTTTTCGCGAAGGCGGCGGAATAGCAAGCGGAGCCGACGTTGACCCACGTCTAGGGTATTGCGAGGCCTCTTCGGCGGGGGATCCCTCAGACGGTCCGACTTTGGTGTCCGGAATCGCTTGCGATGTCGCTCTTGTGTGTTTCGGGGCCCATCAGCACCGAGAACGCTGTCAATAAGGCGAGCGCGATGATGTACCAGGCCACGCCCCAAGGTCTGCCGTCGGCCTGGGTCAAGAGATAGGCCGCGAGGAAGGGGGCGGGTCCGCCAGCGATCAATGAACCCAGTTCGCGCGCGAAGGCGAAGCCACCGAAGCGCACGCTTGGTCCGAACAGCTCCGAGTAGTAGGCGGCCTGCGGACCGAACATGCCCGAGACGCCGATCGTGGTCGCCCCAATGAATGCCGTCCAGATCAGCAGCGGCTCCTTGGTCTCGCACAAGAGGAAGAACGGGAATGCCCAGAGCGCCGACCATAGGGCCGCACCCAGATACACCGGTCGCCGGCCGATGCGGTCGGACAGTGCCGAAAACAGCGGGATGGTGATGAGTGATAGGAACTGCGCAATGATAACACCGAACAGCGCCGTACTCTTTGGCATCTGCAGCTGCTGGACGACGTAGTTGAGCCCGAAGACGGGAAACAGGTAGCCAAGTCCGTTCTCGGCGAGGCGTGAGCCCAGAACCACCAAGAAGCTTCGCGGATGACGCCGGATGGCATCCAGGACCGGAGCTTTGACAGTTCTGCCCTTGTGTTCGAGGTCTGTGAATACCGGTGTCTCGGCGATCTTGAGGCGGATATAGAGGCCGAAGGCGACCAGCACGGCCGAGAGCAAGAAGGGGATGCGCCAGCCCCAGGCGAGCAGGTCCTCTTTGGGCAGCAGCGTGACAACCGCGAACACGCCGGCTGCGGCCAAATTTCCCATTGTGACCCCGATTGGGGCCCAGCTGCCGAACAGGCCACGGCGTCCCTCTGGTGCGTACTCGACGGCGTAAACAGCGGCGCCACCATATTCGGCGCCTGCAGCAAAACCCTGCACGAGCCGCAACAAAACCAGCAGCACTGGGGCTAGGACGCCAATCTGCGCATAGGTGGGGATGAGGCCGATCAAGAAAGTGGCGACCCCGACAATGAGCAGTGTCATGACCAGCATCGGTTTGCGGCCCATCCGGTCGCCAAAATGGCCGAACACGAGGCCGCCGATGGGGCGTGCGAAGAAGCCCACGCCGAAGGCCGCGAACGCTGCCATGGTGCCGCTCCAGGGGTCGAGCTTTGGGAAGAAGAGCTCGTTGAAGACCAGTGCGGCTGCTGTGCCGTAGATGAAGAAGTCATACCATTCGAGCGCTGAGCCGATCGCCGAGGCGATTGCCACGCGGGTGCGGCTTGTCTGCTGGGGGGCAGAGGTTGCCTGCATGCTTGCTTGTGGCATTGGTTTCCTCCCGTCGTATGATCGTCTGTCGACGTGCAGGTGCGACCCTACGCTGCGCCCGCAGCGGACAGCAAGGACAGGGATAAGATTTGCGACTGGCCGGCTCTGTCTCCAACCTCCCGAAGGGGCCGGAGCGCGCATGACACAAGGCAGATCGCCCGTTACCCGGCCACGCTGGGATCGAACGCAGCGCCAGCCCAATTCAAGCCGCCACTGCTCATCGGGAATAAGATGCTCCCCTGTACCGTGGCCTGGTGTTCACGGGAGCGATGGATGCGTATTTGCGCGCCTTCGGGGCGGGAAGTGATTTGGAACTCGCCTGGTCATTCGAGCTCGACACCGATGTCAATTTTCAGTTGGCCATTTTCTGCTAAATCGGGGCAAGGCGAACCAGTCTTCGCGTCAAGAGTAATCAAGCAAGCGTCGTTCGTGCCGATAATATTCGCGAACGGCAGATTGTATGCTTGGCGGCCTCAATATCATCCCAGTAGGTCACACCGCGGCAATTGTAACGGTCGGCTGGACGCTGTTCTGTATCAATGCGGGCGTCAAATCGCCAGGTCTGTGCGCCAGTTTCGGGGATGCAGCGCGATGACCTCGTTGAAGGGAGAAAAGAAGACAAGCTGGCCTGGAATTTTGACAGCGTCAGGTGTTGCGCGTCCGCTTGGCGAGATCGCCTGTGCGGAAGTTCCCAAGCTCGGATCAGATTGTTGACATTGCTCGGCCTCATCTGGCCCAGCGCCGAAAAACCAGTCTCGCCGCGATCACCTCATCACGGAATGTGGTTCTTTCCTGCTGTACTACTCGTCGGCATGCTCCCTTGGACCGTCGCTCCGCTGTTTCATTGGCGCTCCGTCATGCAAACATCTGCATCGTCATTGCGCTCTCTGGGTTTCGTCTGGTTTGTCGTCCTGATCTTTTTCTCCCTGCCGCCATCCAAACTCGTAGGATACATTTTTCCGTCGCTCCCGGCCTTCGCGATCATTGTTGGTCCTTGGTTCGCGATATATAGATATCGATACGCCATGACAACAATCGGTGGGGCTATCTGTGTGGGTGCCCTCCTCACTGCAACGTACATCATTCCCACGGGTCCGATAGGCCAGCTCAAAAACTCAAGGAGCAAATTGCGCCCACCCATGAAGTCGTCTTTGTTGGTCAGTATTTGTTCGACGTTGCTGTTATTCTCGACCGAAAGACTCCTATCTATGTCGTGGATGATTGGTCTCGGCGTGCGGCAGATCTTCCAGATTCAATCCGGCGGCAATTTACCGAGGCCGCGAGTTCGAGCGGCGTCGGCTCACGTGCTGATCGGTGAGCAGGAGCTAAAGGCCATGCTCTCGGAAGGAAGACGCATGTGGATCTGGACCGGGAGTGCCGATCTGGTTCCAGAGAACGGGGGCCTCGTCCCGGTAGCTTCACAGGGTGGTTACACAGTGCTGCGAGCTCGCCATTGACGCCGTTCTAATCCGCGCCCATCCCGCTGCCCGCTTGTGAACGTGG
>Ga0075425_100001651_pt1 | contig 21895 bp, 22 predicted proteins | sample SoiMethybrSBSTD4_FD_75300 | JGI IMG/M metagenome (GOLD analysis project Ga0075425, IMG submission 75300) | Bulk soil microbial communities from a Populus tree surrounding site in Tennessee, USA - Soil MetaG P. TD hybrid SBSTD4 | ecosystem: Environmental > Terrestrial > Soil > Tree plantation... | reverse complement strand
GCTCCGCGCTGGCGGACTGGAACGACGTGCCGACCGGCTCCATGAAGCCGACCATTCAGGAAGGCGATCGCGTCGTGGTCAACAAGCTCGCCTACGACCTCAAGGTCCCGTTCACGATGATCCGGCTCTGGAAGTGGGCCGATCCGAAGCGCGGCGACATCGTCGTGCTTTTCTCGCCGCAGGACGGCGTCCGCCTCGTGAAGCGCGTCGTCGCGCTGCCGGGCGATCGCGTCGAGCTCATCGACAACGCGGTCTTCATCAACGGCACCGCTCTGAAGTATTCGAACACCGAGCGGATCGAGATCGACGACGACGACATCTGCGATCTGCGCGACGAGGCCCTCGGCACGGTGCATCACAAAGTCATGCTGATGCCGCACCATCCGTCGCCGCTCAGCTATTACGGTCCGATCACCGTTCCCGCCGGCCACTACTTTGTCCTCGGCGACAACCGCGACAACAGCAACGACAGCCGTTACATCGGCATGATCGAGCGGCGCCGCATCGTGGGCCGCGCGCTGGCGGTGGCGTTCTCGCTCGATCGCAATCACTGGTACAAGCCGCGATTCAACCGCTTCTTCGAAGGCCTGGATTAGTCCGGGCCGCATCCCGAGTTCTGAGGTTCCGTCATGCGCAAGACCATCCTTGTCCTCTCTCTGATCGTCGCAGTCACCGCGAGCGCGCAGTACAAGAAATCGACGCAGCCCGCCGCGCCGAGCTCGAACCCGAACGTGAAAGTTCAGGGCACGCCGATGCCGGTGCAGAAGCCGACCGCCGACGTCGCGACGCGCATCCGCCTCGACGACGCGTGGAAGGCGTATCAGATGGACAAGGCCGTCTTCATCGACGTCCGTTCGAAGGAGTCGTACGACAAGAGCCACATCAAGGGTGCGCTCAGCATCCCCGGCAGCCAGCTCATCGCGCGCTTCCGCGAGATTCCTCCCGGAAAGCTGATCATCGCGTACTGCGCGTGCAGCGCCGAGCAGTCGAGCGGTCACGCGGTCATCGAGCTCAACACGCACGGCGTGAAGAACGCGGTCGCGCTGCAGGGCGGCATTCAGGGCTGGGAAGGCGCGGGACATCCGGTCGAAACGACGCGCTGATTGCAGCAGCGCCCGCGCGCAATAGAATCCGCGGGCCATGTTCAAGATCACTGAGCTCTTCGCGCGCGAGATCCTCGACTCGCGCGGCAATCCCACCATCGAAGTCGACTGCCTGCTCGAATCGGGCGCGCTCGGACGCGCGGCCGTTCCGTCGGGCGCGTCGACCGGCTCGCGCGAGGCGCTCGAGCTTCGCGACAACGACAAGAAGCGCTACCTCGGCAAGGGCGTGCACAACGCCATCGACAACGTCGATCTGATCGCGCGCGAAGTCGAAGGGATGGACGCGCGCGAGCAGGTGATGATCGATCTGGTGATGAAGCAGATCGACGGTACCGACAACAAGGCAAACCTCGGCGCGAACGCGATCCTTGGCGTTTCGCTCGCCGTCGCGCGCGCGGCATCGGAAGCGTCGAACCTTCCGCTGTTCCTCTACCTCGGCGGCGTCGGCGCGCGCACGCTGCCGGTGCCGATGATGAACGTGATCAACGGCGGCGCGCACGCCAACAACAACCTCGACGTGCAGGAGTTCATGATCGTGCCCGCCGGCTTCAACACGTTCAGCGATGCGCTGCGGGCCGGCGTCGAGACGTTTCATCATCTGAAGAAGATCCTCAACGAGCGCGGACTGACGACCGCGGTCGGCGATGAAGGCGGCTTCGCGCCCGACCTGAAGACGAATGCGGAAGCGCTCGACCTCATCACCGTCGCGATCGAAAAAGCCGGCTACAAACCGGGCGAGCAGATCTACCTCGCGCTCGACGTCGCGGCGTCGGAGTTCTTCGAAAAGAAAAAGTACAAATTCGAAGAGGTCGATCGCACCAGCGACGAGATGGTCGAGTACTACGTCCAGCTCGCGAAGAAGTACCCGATCCTCTCGATCGAGGACGGCATGGCCGAAGGCGACTGGGACGGCTGGGAAACGCTGACCGGCGTTCTCGGCAACAACACGCAGCTCGTCGGCGACGATCTGTTCGTGACCAATCCTGCGATCTTCTCCCAGGGCATCGAGCGCGGCATCGCGAACGCGATCCTGATCAAGGTGAATCAGATCGGAACGCTGACCGAAACGCTCGAAGCGATCGAGATGGCCAAGCGCGCCGGTTACCGGTCGGTGATCTCGCACCGTTCCGGCGAGACCGAGGACTCCACGATCGCCGACCTCGCCGTCGCCACGAACGCGGGCCAGATCAAGACCGGCTCCGCGTCGCGCAGCGACCGCATGGCCAAGTACAACCAACTCCTCCGCATCGAGGAGGAGCTGGGCGATGCGGCCGTGTTCGCGGGGAAGGGGATTTTCAAGGCGGTGGTGTAGCCGAGGTAGACTGGTTGCATGACCCTGGATGAATTGAAAGCCGCTGTGCTCGGTCTTCCCGTCGGGGAACGAGTAGAGGTCGCGCTGGAGCTCATTCAAAGCGTCGAAGACTTCGAATACGAAGCCGCGACCCTGAAGGAGATCAAGAGACGGCTCGCGCTGAACGACGAAGCGGAAGACATCGATCAGGATCAGCTCGACGCCGAGTTTCGCGCGCGGTACCGATGGGACGAATCAGCTACGCGCCGGTAGCGCGATTCGATCTCTACGAAGCTGCCGATTTCTACGCTCGCAACGCTTCTCCACAAGTCGTAGATGCGTTCTACGAAGACGTATACAAATCAGTGGTCAGTGCTCTGACGCACCCGCAGATCGGCGAAACTTTTCGTCTCGACATCAGGCGAATCCGCTGCCACACGTTTCCGTACTACATCTACTACCGCCAGCTGCATGACGGGATTCGCGTCGTAGCGTTCGAACACCAGAAACGGCATCCAGGCCGACTGCTCAAACGCCTCCGTTGACTCCCGCCTCCGATTCGGTCAATCTGTTGACCAATGGCGGACCGCGATCTGGTCTCCGGGGTCATTCAGCTCGCCAACCTGCTCACGCGGAAGCTCGCTCCGGTCTTCGAGAAGGCCCGCGTGACGCCGCAGCAGTGGGCCGTTCTCTCCGCTCTCGGCGAGTCCGACGGGCCGTCGACGCTCGTCGCGCTGTCGCGACGGCTCATGGTCACGAAGCAGAACATGACCGGCATGGTCGCGCGGCTCGAGCAGCTCGGCCTCGCGGAGCGCGGCGACGATCCGAATGATCTCCGCTCCTCGCGCGTGCAGCTCACGCGCCGCGGGCGCGCGCTGCTCGACAAGGTCCGCCCCGCGTACGACGCGTGGGTCGCCGCCCTCGGCCGCGAAGTCGGCGAGCGCGAGCTGCAGTCGCTCAACCGGACCGTCGAGCGGTTGATCTCTCACCTGGAGGGTTGACGACCCTGTTGCGTCCGAGGCTTTTCGCTTCGTAGAGACGCTCATCGGCGGTGCGGAAGAGCGACTCGCGATCCGCGCCGTCGAGCGGATACAGCGCGGCGCCGATGCTCACCGTCACGGTCGATCCGTCCGGAGGCGCGGGCAGCGCCTCGATGTTCGCGCGAATGCGCTCGGCGATCATCGCCAGCGCGGCGACGTCGACCTGCGGCGCGATCACCGCGAACTCCTCGCCGCCGTAGCGTGCGGGGAAGTCGACGGTGCGAAGCGTTTCGCGAATCGTTTTCGCGACGCGCTGCAGTGCGTTATTGCCGGCGAGATGCCCGAACGTGTCGTTGTATTTCTTGAAGCGATCGAGATCGAGCACGAGGATGCCGAATGACGCCGGATAGCGATCGGCGCGCCCGAGCTCATCGTCGATGCGCTCGCGAAAGGCGCGGAAATTCGGAAGAGCGGTCAGCTCGTCGGTGCGCGCGCGCGCCTTCAACTCATCGGCCATGCGATTGAAGGCGATGCCGAGCGTTGCGATCTCGTGATCGCCCGCGACCGGCGCGCGCGCGGTGAGGTCGCCCGCCGCGACGCGATCCGCCGCGGAGGAAAGCTCCTCGATCGGCCGCACGACTTTGCGCAGCGTCGTCGTCACCGCCGCGAAACTCAGCAGCGCGATGATCCACGCGACCGCCAGTCCGCTCGACATCATCGCGCGCGAGTCGCGCTCGAGCGCCGGAAGCTGTCGTGCGATCTCCTCGCGTCGCGACACGATGATCCGCTGCGCCTCGCGCACGACCGCGATCGACGTCGCATCGACGTCCTCGCGCGCGGCGGACGGTTCCGCGACGATCGTGCGGAAGGCCTTCATGCGACCGCGCAGCGTGCCGAGGTCGATCGCGGCGAGGGCGGGATCCTGGAGGAGTTGCAGGACGACGCGATAGCGATCGGCGGAGTCGCGGCCTTCGACGAAACGAACGTGAAACGCGTTCTGCGCGCGGATGATCTCCTCGAGCTTCGCCACCGCGGCGGTCTCGATCGAGATCAGACGCGTCCATCGCTCCTGGGAAAGCTTCGCGCGCCAGCTCAGTCCGAACGTCACCGCGAACAACGCGAGCACGAACGCGCCGGTGAGCAGAAACACGCGGCGGCGGAGTGGAGTACGGCGCACGGAGGCAGAATAGCAAGTCGTCACCCTGAGCGAAGCGAAGGGCCTCTGCTTGCGACAACTGCGGCGTAGAAGAGATCCTTCGCTTCGCTCAGGATGACGAACCTTCTCGATCTCTACTTGCGAACCCTCGCCCTCTGCGAACCTGCTCGCCTTCTTCGCGAGAAGCTCCCGCCCAACCATCCGCGCAATGTCGTCGCGATCGGCAAGTGTGCCGGCGCGCTGCTCGACGGATTCGATGATTTCGATCACGCGTTCGTTGCGATTCCGGAGGGGTACAAGCCGCCGCGGAGACAAGCAGAAGTTCACATCGGCGGGCATCCGCAGATGACGGGTGCGTCGTTCGAAGCGGGGCGCGCGCTGCTCGAGTTCGTGGGATCGCACGACGACATCACGTTCGTGATCTCCGGCGGCGGATCGGCGTGCGTCGACGTTCCCGCGAAAGGATTCAGCGAAGAACAGATCATCGAGACGAACGCGAAGCTCATTGCGTCTGGACTCCCGATCTCCGAGATCAACGCGCAGCGCAAGAAGATGTCCGCGATCAAAGGCGGCAAACTGCGCGCTCGAAAAAAGCAGCTCGTGATGATTTACAGCGACGTCGCGACGGGCCGTTTGAGCGATGTCGCGTCGGGTCCGGTCGACACGCGCGACGCGATTCTGATCGCCGACAACACGACGCTCGTCCAAACCGCGGCGAGTCTCATCGACAATGCGATCGTCCTCGACGAGCAGATCGAGTGCGACGTCGAGGAAGCGGCGCAACGCCTGGTGCGCGCAACGAAAGCGAAACACGTCCTCGTCGCGGGCGGTGAGCCCACGGTGAAAATCAAAGGCGATGGCCGCGGCGGTCGCGACACCGAGCTCGCCGTTCGATTCGCGCTCGCGGCACAGAGCATCGACGGCGCGGCGCTTTTCGCGAGCTCCGACGGCGTCGACGGCAACAGCGGCGTCGCGGGAATCCATCTGCCGCGGATTCCGCGCATCGGAAACAGTCACGAAATCGACGCCGCTCTGGGTCGTTCCGACTCACTGCCGATTGCCACGCAACTCGGTGAGCCGATTATGATTGCGCCCGCGGGCAACAACCTCAGGGACCTCTTCCTCGTGGCCCGTGATTAGCAAGCAAACGCCGCAATGAAAAGAGAGCGGAACGCAGAGGGCCGAGGGCAGAGAAATTCGCTCGAGGGATTCTGCCATCCGCCCTCTGCCATCCGCCCTCTGCATCGATGAGCGTCCTCGATCCGGCCGACCCGTTGCTGCCGCCATCGCCGCCCAGCGGTCATGGCCGTCATCGTTCCGCGCGCGAGCGGCAGCGCAAGGGACCGATGTGGGGCTGTCTCGGCGCGCTCTTCAAGCTGATCGTCATCGCCGCGATCCTGCTCTTCATCGTCATCGGCGGCGGCTGGTGGTACCTCGGCACGAACAGCTTCGAGGGTCTGGTCAAACTGCGCATCGAAGAGACGCTCGAAGCGCGACTCGGACGCGACGTCACCATCGGCAGCGTGCAGTTCATCCGCTCGCATCCGCAGCGCATCATCATCAACGACCTGCGCATCGCGAACGCGCCGGGCGGCGTGAGTCGTTCCTTCGCGATCGTCCGTCAGGTGGAGATCACCGGCGGCGTCGAATCGTTCTGGGCGCGCAACGTCAAAATCGGACGCGTCGACATTCGCGATCCGCGGATCTGGTTCGAAGTCTTTCCCGAAGGCTCGCCGCTCGTGCACAACTTCCCGCCGTGGAAGACCGGCCCGAAAGCGAAACACGAGATCGTGCACGTCGATCTCAATCGGATGTACGTGACGAACGGCGGCTTCCTCTTCCTCGATCGCCGTCACGACATTCAGGCCACCGTCACGCACATCGGCTCGGAGATGACGGTCACGCGCGCGAAGGATTTGTACGAAGGCGTGATGACCAGTCCGTTCGTGCGCGTGCGGATTCAGGACTACGAGCCGATGGACGTCGATCTGCGCGGCGGCTTCCGCTACACGCCGGGAACGCTCGCGCTGAAATCGATCGGACTCAAAGGACGGGGAATCGAGGCGTTCGTTTCCGGGAAGATCGAGCCGCTCACCGAAGGCGTGTACGACCTGCGTCTTCGTTCGCGATTCGAACTGCCGCGCATCAAAGAGGTCTTCCGCGTCGAGAAAAAACTCGAAGGCCTCGTCGCACTCGACACGACGCTCAAAGGCAAACAGGGCAACTTCGTGCTCGCCGGCGGATGGGCATCCGACCGAATCGCCGCCGACGTCTACACGCTCACGAGCGCGCGCGGACGTTTGAACGTGACCGGCGAAGCGACGACGGTCGACGTCGAGCGCGCGCGCTACGGCGGCGGCACGATCGGCGCGCACTACCTCCTCACGCAATACGCCGAGCCGTATCCGATGAAGATCGATCTGCGCTACGACGGCGTGTCGATCGAGAAGCTCTTCAGCGACTGGGGCGTGAAGGACACCGGTCTGCGCGGCGCCGCGACGGGAACGCTCGCGTATCACTGGAACAAGGACCAGGTGCTCGCCGGCGCGGGCACCGGCAGCGCGAAGCTGACGAAGAACGCGGTCGCCTTTTCGAACGCGCGCTTTTCCGTTCCGATCGCCGGCTCGACCGACTTCGCACTCGACAACGGCGTCGTGAAGTTCCGCAGCGGTGAGCTCGACACCGACGCATCGCACGTCTCGTTCACCGGTTCGCTGCGCATCGAGGATCTCTTTTCGGATCTGAAGATCGCGATCCGCAGCAATGACTTCAGCGAGCTCGATCGCATCGGTTTCAACTTCGCGCGCAGCGCCGACAAGAACGACTACGAGCTTCTCGGCCTCGGCGGCTCCGGCACGATCGACGGGACGGTGAAGGGCACGATCAAAGAGCCGCAGGTCGTCGCCGCAGTGCGCGGCTCGAACGTTCGCTACAACGAAGTGCAGCTCGGCGACGCGGACATCGCGCTGCGCTACGACGGCAAGAAGAGCGCGCTCACGTTCGATCGCGCCGTCTTCACCAATCAGGGCGGACGCCTCGCGCTGACCGGCACGGTCACGTTCCCCGATCGCGGACCATCGCCGCAGTTCGACATCGCCGTCGAAGCGAACGGCTATCCCGCGCAGCGCGCGATCGACGCGGTCGATCTCAAATTCAAAATCGGCGCGGGCATCGCGACCGGAAAGATGCTCGTCGCGGGAACGCCCGATTCGGGACGGGTCACATTTCTCGGATTGATCGTGCGCCGCGCCGACGCGGAGCTGAAGCTCAACGGCGACGTGCAGTGGGCGCCGGGCGAAGGAAACGTCCGGTTCGATCTCGACATCGCGGCGAACAACTTCCCGATCGAGGACGTGATCTCGTTCCTCGATCTCGGCACGTATCCGGTCACCGGCAAGCTCACCGGCTTGCTGAACATCAAGGGACCGAAGGCCGCGCTCGAAGGACGCGGACAGGTCACCGTCACCGAAGGCTCGGTGTTCGGCGAGCCGGTCGATCTCGCGTCGGCCGACATCGCATTCGAGCAGGGAAAGATGCGCGCGACGAACGTGATCGTGCGCGCGCCGGCCGGCGAGATTCGCGGCGAAGCGGAGCTCGATCTCGCGACGGAGAAATTCAGCTACACGATCGCGTCGCAGAGCATCGATCTCTCGAAACTGAAACTCCTCGCCGGCCTGAAGGATCTCCTCGGCGGCAACATCACGCTCCACTCGAGCGGCGCGGGCACGTTCGACCAGCCGGAGCTCGTGCTCGAGGCGACGCTCAACGAAGCGACGCTGCGCGGACTGACGCTGCCGCCCGGCTCCGCGCCGCCGACGCTCTACCTCGCCATTCGCGGCGGACAGCTGATCGTGCGCGGCGCGATCGCGGACATCCTCACCATCGACGGCGAGGGAACGATTGGACAGAACTCCGCGGTCGACGCGCTCGTGCGCGTCAACGTCGCCGACATCGCGAAGCTCGCGCAGATCTCGCCGAAGACCGCGACCATTCCCGCGAGCGGCAATCTGCTGATGGTGATGAAAATCGGCGGACGCTTCTCGCCGCTCGATGCACTGACCATCGACGCGCAGGTGCCGGTCTTCAATCTGCAGATCGCCGATCACGCGTTCACCGCGCCGTCGCCGCTGCACGTGACGCTGAAGAACGGCCGCATCGGATTCGACTCGGTGACGTTGCAGAGCAGCGACGCCGGCGTCACCGTCACCGGCTACGCGGACATCACCGGCGACAAGACGATCAACGTCAACATCCGCGGGCGCGTCGAAGCGGCGCTGCTGCAGCTGGTCATGACCGGCGTGCGCGCGACCGGCGCTCTCGACGTCGCCGCGAGCGTCACCGGCACGATCACCGCGCCGCGCTTCCAGGGAACCGCGGAGCTCAACAAGGCCCAGATCAAGTTCGCCGGATTCCCGCAGCTCATCGACGACATCAACGGCGTGCTGCGATTCAAAGGAGATCGCATCGAGATCGAATCGGTGCGCGCGACCGTCGGCGGCGGCACGGTCGTCCTCGGCGGTTTCATCGGCGTCGAGGGACTGAAGCCGACGACGTTCCGCGTCACGGTGCAGGGCAACGACGTCGCCATCCGCTACTACGAAGGCCTCACCGTCGAAGGCAACTTCTCGCTGCTGCTGACCGGCGATCTCAATCGGGCGATGCTGCAGGGCGACGTCAACGTCACGCGCGCGCTCTGGTACCGCGAGTTCGAGCTGCAGCAGGCGCTGCTCAACGTCATCCTCGCGCGCAAAGGCGTCACGCCGATCGCGAGCGCGTCGTGGCAGGACCGCATCGGCCTGCGCATCCATCTCTCCGCGCCGGAAACGCTGGCGGTGAAAAACAATCTCGCCGACGTCACCGGCAGCGCGGAGCTCGACGTCAACGGCACGGTCGCGAATCCGATCGTCCTCGGCGAAGTCACGCTCGACGAAGGCGGCAAGGTCACCTTCCAGAACAACGAATACAACGTCGTGCGCGGCACGATCGCGTTCCAGAATCCTTTCCGCATCGATCCCTACTTCGACGTCACGCTCGAAGGCACGGTGTCCGGCAACATCTCCGAGATCGAGAGCGGCCCGATCGACGTGACGATCAACCTCACCGGCACGCTCGATCGACTTTCGCCGACGATCACCAGCGATCCGCCCGCGAGCGACATCACCCTTTTCTCGCTGCTCGGATTCGGAGGAATGGGCGGCAATCGAACGCCGGGCGCCGCGGAAGGGCCGGGCGCGGCGCTGTACGGACAATCGCTGCTCTATCAGAGTCTCTTCAGCGCGATCGGTCAGCGCGTCTTCCCGTTCGTCGACTCGTTCACCTACGACCCGGGACTGCTCGACACCGGCGGCGGCGCGAAGCAGCGCGTCACGTTCGAGAAGCGCATCTCCAATCGCATCCGGTTCCTGATGGTCTACAACCTCGACGATCAGCAGAGCAAGCAGGTCGTGGAGTGGCTCGTCAATCGCGACTGGACGCTGCAGCTCACGCGCGATGAGACGAACGAGTACCGACTCGACGCGCGCTTCCGCCGCCGCTATCCCGCGCTCTGGACGTGGGGCTCGCGCGGTCGCGGCGAAATGGCAACGTTCGGATCGCTCGGCGTGAAGGGCGAGGTCCTGCAGCAGCCGATCACGCCCGCGCCGCCGACGACCACCGTGCAACCGAACGCGTTCGACGACGCGCCGATCGTCGCGGTGAACTTCCACGCGGACGCAAACGTCGACACGACGACGATGGGCGACTACGTCACGCTGCGCCCCGGCCAGCGCGTGACGATTCGCGAGCTGCAGGCGTCGATCAAGAACCTCTATTCGACGGGCAACTTCCGCGACGTGCGCGTGGATGCAGTCCAGACCGGCGAGAACCGCGGCGTCACGCTCACGTTCTCGCTCTTCCTCCACTACCGCGTCGGCAAGATCACGTGGGACGGTCTCCAGCGGCGCGATCGCACGCGCGCCGAGCGCGGGCTCCAGGTCCGCACCGGTGAGGTGCACTCGTTCAACGCCGTCGACGACAGCGCGAACGAGATCCAGCAAACGCTCAATCGCGGCGGCTATCTCGAGGCCACCGTCGATCCGGAGACGACGTTCGATCGCGCGCACAGCCTCGCCAACGTGACGTTCCACGTCACGACCGGACCGAAGGCCAAAGTCGCGGCGGTGAACTTCGAGGGCAATCCCGCGCCGTTCACGCGCGAGGAGCTCATCAAGCGGATGAAGCGCCGTCCGGGCCGCTCCTTCGATCTCGGCGAGGCGCGCGAAGACGCGAATCGGATGAAGAACCTGATGGTTCGCCGCGATTACCGCAAAGCCGACGTCGACTTCCTCGGCCACAACTACGACGCGCAACGCGACGAGGTCACGCTGCGCTACAGCGTGAACGCGGGACCGAAGGTGCGCGTCGCAGTCGAAGGCGTGTCGCGCAGCGCGGTGCGCCGTCTGATTCCGTTCGCACGCAATCAGGAGTACAGCGAAGACGTCATCGATCGCGCGGCCGATCGCATCGTCGAGGCGTACCAGAGCCGAGGAAATTACTACGCGACGGTGGATACGGAGAGCAGTCTCGATCGCGCGACGAACACCTGGACGACGACCTTCCACGTCAATCCCGGCGCGCAGTACCGCCTCGCGGACGTCACGTTCAGCGGCAACATCAAAGTGTCGGACAAGAAACTGCAGGACGTCGTCGCGACGTCCGCGCGCGGCGGCTTCAAACGACTGTTCGCGACGCTCTTCCGCAGACCGAGCGGCGTCACCGCGGGCCAGCTCAGCGACGATCGCGATGCGGTCGAGTCGTTCTACCGGCTGCAGGGATTCTCGGAGGCCACCGTCGCGACGCCGGTCGTCACGACGCGCAACGACGGCACGATGCACGTCGACTTCCCGGTCACCGAAGGACCGCAAACGGTTCTCGCCGCGGTGAAGGTCGAAGGCAACAAGGACGTGTCCGCGAACGATCTGCCGAATCTGCTGCTCAAGGCCGGCGAGCCGCTCAATCCGCAACTGCTGCATGACGACACGGTCGCGCTGCAGACGTTCTACGCGGATCGCGGCAACGTCGAGGTGCAGGTCAAACCACGCGTCGACGTCAGCGAAGACAAGACCACGGCGACGGTCACGCAGACCATCGCGGAAGGACCGCAGGTCAAAGTCGGCGACGTCATCGTGCGCGGCAACACCTACACGAATTCCGAAGTGATCCTGCGCAAGTCGGACCTCGACAAGGGCGCGCCGTTCAGCTACCGGTCGATCCTCGAGGCCCAGCGCCAGCTCTATCGCCTCGGCATCTTCCAGCGCGTCGAAGTGCAGCCCGAGCAGGCCGGCACGACGGTCGGCGACCGCAACGTCGTGATCACGGTAGAGGAAGGAAAGAACCTGACGCTTACCGGCACGGTCGGTCTGCGCGCGGAACGCGCGCGCGGCACGAAGGACGTGATCGATCCGAATGCGAATGAGGACAATTCGAAGGCGATCGAGCCGCGCGTCGCGATCGCGGCGGCGCATCGCAATCTGTTCGGCACGGGACGTTACGGCGGCATCGAGGCGATCTTCAGCTCGAAGGAGCGCGAGTTCTTCCTCACCTATCGCGAGCCGTTCGTCAGCCGATGGGACGTGCCGCTGCAGGTGCAGGTCTATCAGACCGACGACTCGACGCGTCCCGGCACGACGATCCAGCAGCGCGGTACGTCGATCGAGGCGACGAAGTACGCGCTCTCGCAGACGCGCTGGTCCGTGCGCTACGACTACCGCATCTCGAAGTGCGTGCGCGGTCTCGTCTGCGCCGCGGTCAACGAAGGCGATCCGGTCGCCGGCCTCGATCGCTCGCTGCTCAACATCGACATCAACTCGATCTCACCGACGTTCTTCTGGGATCACCGCGACGACATCCTCGATCCGCACCGCGGCTTCTTCACCAGCGCGTCGATCGAGTACGCGTTCCCGTTCATCTCGGCGAAGGCGAATTTCCTGAAGGAGTTCGCGCAGGGAACGTATTACCTGCCGGCGAGCGCGCGGACCGTGTTCGCGTTCTCGGGACGCGCGGGGCTGATTCAACCGCTCGGCGACACGACGGTCGACGACGTCCCGCTCGTCGAGCGCTTCACGGCCGGCGGCGAGACGTCGCATCGCGCCTTCCCGCTCGATTTGTTCGGCACGCTCTGTCAGGACGATAAGGACTTCGACAAGAACGGCGACTGCGATCAGACGCTCTATCAACGCTTCGATTTCACGCAGGGCAAATTCGCCGGACCGATTCTGCCGATCGGCGGCAGCAGTCTGATGCTGCTCAACGCGGAGTATCGATTCCCCGTCTTCGGACCGGTCGGCGCGGCGGTGTTCGTCGACGCGGGAACGATCTCGCGCAAGAGCGCGATCCAGTTCGACAACCTGCGCTACGGCGTGGGCGTGGGGGTGCGGTATCTCTCGCCGGTGGGACCGCTGCGCGTCGACGTCGGCATCCCGCTGGATCGCCGGAACTACGAGCGGAGCTGGCAGTACTTCATCACGCTGGGCTACGCGTTCTGATCAGATGGCGGAGGGCAGAGGGCGGATGGCAGAGGTTCATGCTTCTGCGATCCGCCCTCTGCCCTCTGCCCTCCGCCATCTAAACCGAATCCGCCGCTTTTTCCGCGCGCTCCTGTTCGAGTCGCGCGAGGCGCGAACGGAGCTCGCCGACTTCCTGGTGCAGCTTCGACAGCTCGTCCTTCACGCCGTCCCGCGCGATCTCCTGGAGCTTCGACGTCACCTTTGCGAACTGATCCTTGAACAACTGTTCGAAGTCCTGCGCCATGCGGCCGTGGGGTGCGAAAATCGGGCCCATGCAGATCAATTCGTTCGCCGACTTCTGGCCGTTCTACGTCCGCGCCCACTCGAAGCGGCCGACGCGCGCCGCGCACTTCATCGGCTCCATGCTCGTGCTCGTCTGCATCGCGCTCGCGATCGTGCGCAACCCGTGGTTCCTCGCCGCGGCACCTGTCGTCGGCTACGGATTCGCGTGGTACGGCCACTTCTTCATCGAGCACAACAAGCCGGCGACGTTCGGCCACCCGTTCTATTCGCTCGCGGCCGACTACGTCATGGTGTGGAAGATGATCACCGGCCGCATGGGCGCGGAGGTCGCGAAGCACTGCGCTGGTAGTTAGTTGTTGGTAGTTGGTAGTTAGTAGTTGGTTTCGGCGGCCAACTGACTACCAACTACCAACTACCAACTACCAACTACCAACTACCAACTACTATCATCCGCGCATGGCGAAGTTAGACGGAAAGACCGGCATCGTTTTCGGCGTCGCGAACAAGCGCTCCATCGCGTGGGCGATCGCGCAGGCGCTGTCGAACGAAGGAATGCGCCTCGCGTTCACGTATCAGGGCGAGCGGCTGAAGGAAGGCGTCGAGGAGCTCGCGCACACGCTGCCGAACTCGATCGTGCTGCCGTGCGACGTCACGCGCGACGAGGAAATCGACGGCGTCTTCAAGACCATCAGTTCCGACCTCGGCCGCCTCGACACGCTCGTCCACTCGGTCGCGTTTGCGCCGCGCGAGGATCTCGAAAACGACTTCGTCAATACGTCGCGCGAGGGATTCAAAGTCGCGCACGACATCTCCGCCTATTCGCTCGTCGCGCTCGCGAAGGCCGCCATGCCGCTGCTCGAGCAAAGCCAGGGCAACGCGCTCGCGCTCAGCTACTACGGCGCGGTGAAAGCGGTCGAGGGCTACAACGTGATGGGCGTCGCGAAGGCCTCTCTCGAGGCCAGCATTCGCTACCTCGCCGCGAACCTCGGACCGAAAGGCATTCGCGTGAACGCGATCTCCGCGGGACCGGTGAACACGCTCGCCGCGCGCGGCATCTCCGGCTTCACGACCATGCTCAAACACCACGCGGACAAGGCCCCGCTGCGCCGCAACGTGAAGCTCGAGGAGATCGGCAACGCCGCGCTCTTCCTCTGCTCCGACATGTCGTCGGGCATCACCGGCGAAGTGCTCTACGTCGACTGCGGCTACAACATCGTGGGTCTTTAGCCCGTCGTCCTCATGACGAAACCAACGTTCTTCGCGACGCCGGAGAAGTTTCGCGCGTGGCTCGAGCGCAATCACGACAAGGTCGATGAGCTCCTCGTCGGCTTCTGGAAAAAGGACTCCGGCAAACCGTCGATCACGTGGCCGGAGTCCGTCGACGAGGCGTTGTCGTTCGGCTGGATCGACGGCGTTCGCCGTCGCATCGACGAGGAGAGCTACAGCATCCGCTTCACGCCGCGCCGCCGAGGAAGCATCTGGAGTGCGGTGAACATCAGGCGCATGGAAGAGCTGAAGAAAACGGGACGCGCGCAGCCGGCGGGATTGCGCGCGTACGAATTGCGCGAAGAATCGAAGTCGCGGATCTACTCATTCGAAAACGCGCCGCGCGAATTGCCGCCGGAGTACGAGAAGAAGTTCCGCGCGAACAAAAAAGCGTGGACGTTCTGGAGCAAACAACCGCCCGGCTATCGTCGTCAGATGATCTTCCGGATCACGAGCGCGAAGAAAGAGGAAACGCGCTCACGCAGGCTGCAACAAACGATCGACACGTCGGAGAAGGGCGAACGCCTTCTCTAGGTGTTGCCGGCCACGTAGAAGTTCGTGTTCGTCGGCTGCGCGACGCCGCCCTTCGGCTCGAGCGTCACCGCGAGACCTTTGATCGGCGTGTCGACGGGCAGGTTCTCGATCGCGATCGATGCGCTGCCGTCCTTCTTCACGTCGAAGATGCCCGCGCTCATCGGCTTCGGCTGATCCGCGCGAATGATCCAGAGTTGGTAGCTCTTGTCATCCGGATTCGCTGGAAGGTTCTGGAAGAAGACGACGACGCGACGACCGGTGACGAACGCCTTCGCCGTCGCGGCGGGCGCGACTTCCTGGCCCGAGAGCGAGATCGTGCGCGTCTCTGCGGCGGCGAGCGACGCCATTTCCGACGACAACTTTTCGGTGCGCTGACGCAGGACCTGATTCTCTTCCTGCAGACTGCGGATCTCCGCCTCCTGCGAATTCGCATGCGCACGCTGCGCGCGAACGGCCATCTCACGCCATCCCCACAACGCGAGGAACATCGTCGCCGCGGTTGCAAGCCACCACGCGGTCATGTTCGCGGGCGTCCGATAGACGCTCTTCATCACGCGATCGCGAACCTTCGACGGCGGATCGACGCGAGGAAGATCGCGCACGAGCAGCATCAGCGCGTCCGAGTATTCGTCGCGCGCAATGCGGCAGGGGATGCACGCGGTCAGGTGCGCACGAAGCGCGCCCGCCTCTTCGGCGGTTGCGGCGCCGATGGCGTCGAGCGCGGCGATCGATTCGAATTCTTCGTGCATCAGTGATGGGCCTGGAGACGTTCGCGCAGCTTCTTCATGCCGAGCTGCATTCTGGTTTTGATCGTGCCGAGGGGCTCGTTGAGGCGGGAGGCGATCTCGGACTGGGAAAGGCCTTCGAAATAGGCCAGCTCGAGCGCGAGCCGCTGCGCGTCGGGCAGCTCAGCGAGTGCGCCGCGAACCGCGGTCCGCGTTTCGGATTGAATCGCGTGATCGGCGCCCGTTTTCGTGTCGACGAACGACGAATGGATCGAGACCTCGCGGCCGGCGTCGTTCTCGCGATCGGAGCGAAGGCGTCGCGAGCGAAGTTTGTCGATGCCGCGGCTGCGCGCGATCGAGATCAGCCACGCCGCCTCGCTGCCGCGCACCGCATCGAACATCTTCGCGTTGCTCCACGCCTTCACGAACGTCTCCTGCAGCACTTCCTGAGCGTCGTCCGGATTGGCGAGGATGCGAAGAAGGAGACCGTAGATCATGGAGGCATAGCGGTCGTACAGCGCCTCGAATGCCGTGGCATCGCCGCGCGCGATCGCGGGGAGGAACGTGTCGGCAGTGTGCAGGCTCGTGGTCATCAACCGTGTCGTGTTTACGCGCGGAGCGGACGATCGGATGTGTCGCTACTTTTTCTGCGCCGGCGGATATTCGAGATCCGTTTTGATCCCGGCGCGCTTCGGCTTGCGCGTCCCGGGAAAGCCGTTCGGGCGGCCGGCGGTCTCCTTGTTGGTGCCATGCGCGGCCGATCCGCCGTCCCAGAAGCCTTTGCCTTTGACGTTTTCGCGGGGATTCCCAGCCATCGTCCACCTCAACCGTAAGTCTTTGAATTCTAATGACATTGGCACCTCGCTCGCAATTTATCGCTTTGAAGAAGGAGGGTGCTGAATGGTTGATAACGTGAATCCCAATACCCAGTTCCATCCCTACCAGCCCGAGACGTCCACGCCTCACACCAGCAGGCCGCTGTCCGGCCTCGGCGGAATCCTCGAGAAGGTCGGACTCAACAATGTCGACGTACGCAGCAAGCTGAATCAGGCGCGCGGCGTCGCCAGGAACAACGGCGGTCTCGTGCTTGGCGGTCTCGCCGCGCTCGCGATCGGCGCCGGACTGATGCGCAAGCGCGCGATGCGGTAATGAGTCATGGGGTCAGGCCCGAGCCTGACCCCGTTTCATTGCGAGTGGTACGTGTAGTTGATGCGGATCTGCGCGCCGTTCACTTCGCCGATGACCGTCAGATTCGAGTGCTGCGCGGCGACACCTTTCGTCCGGCCTTCCGCGTGAATCTCGAATTGGTTCGCCCCTCCCGAAACGAGGCTCGCCTTCATCGAGCCCGCGGCGTCTTCCTGATTGACGATCTGTGAGTGACCGTTCACGAGATCGACCGTCGTCAGCTCGGCCGCGTTTTCCGCGAGCACCGTGGCCAGGACGCGCGATCGGAATCGCTGCGCTTCGTTGAGCTCGCGCGCGGAATCGAGCAGCAACAGCTCCATCAGTCCGAAGTAAAGGACCGCGAGCACGATCGCCGCGAGCAGGACGAACCCGCGCTCACTGGTGCGCGCGCGGCTGGAAGATCTGATCGATGGCGATGCGTCCATTGATGTCCTTCGCCGTCACGCGAACACCGTACGGCCTTCCTGGGAACTCCACCGAGTCGAACTCGAGCTGCGCCGGTAGTCCGCGCGCGACCCAGTCGGTGGCGACGATCCCGACGTTGTAGATGCGTCGCCGCGCGATGCCTGCCTCCCGCAAATCCCACACGACCGTTTTCCGGCCGTTCGGATCCCACGTGTTGATGATCAGCACCTGTTTGCCCATCGTGTACTCGGGATTCGTCGGCGGCCAGTCGCTGACGTACGTGTTCTCCCCGTCCGCGTCGAGCACGTCTTTCCGCATTCGCGACAGCACCGCGGTCATCTGCGGATGCTTCATGAAGTTGACGGGCAGCTTCTTCTCGTAGCGGCGCATCTCCGCGGTGAGCGTGACGAGCACGACGAGGAAAATGCCGAAGACCGCCATCGCGACGACGATCTCCATCAGCGTGTAGCCGGAATCGCGACGCTTCACCACAGCGGCGATCCTCCCGTATCCGCGCGCGCGACGACGATCTGCGCCGAGTGCACCGTCTTCCAGCGGATCGCCAGCGTCACGTTTTTCACGCCGTTGCCGGCGACCGTCACCGTGGCCACCGCGGAGTAGGGCTCGAGCGGTTTGAGAAGCGTGAGATCGCTTTCGAATGACGCGGGCTGCGCCGGCAGCGACTTGAACGGCTTCCTCCGCCAGTACTCCGCCTCGTTCGACAGCGCCTGATACGCGAGGATCGTTTCGCTCGCCTGGGCGAGCCGCTTGTTGCGCTCGATGAAGACGTAGAGCGACATCGTGACGACGATCGTCAGGATCAGAAGGCCGAACAGAACCTCGATCAGCGAGAAGCCGCGCTGGCGCATCGTCTGATTGTAGAGGGCGGAGGGCAGAGGGCGGAGGGCAGAGGAAAAATCTCGCGAAAAACGCTTCTGCCTCCGCCTTCTGCTCTCTGCCCTCCGCCCTCTGCGTTAGACTCCGCGCCCGTGATGCGGCCCATGAAACTCCGCTTCGCGCCGTCCCCCACCGGGTTCCTGCACGTCGGCGGCGCGCGCACCGCGATCTTCAATCTCCTCCACGCAGGGCACTACGGCGGGCGGATGCTCCTGCGCATCGAGGACACCGACGTCGAGCGCTCGAAGCAGCATCACGCCGAGCAGATCGTCAGCTCGCTGCAATGGCTGGGCGTGCAGTGGGATGAAGGTCCGGTCTATCAAAGCGATCGCCTCGAGCATTATCGCGAGCGCGCCGAGGAGCTCGTTGCGAGCGGGAAGGCGTATCGCTGTTACTGCACGTTCGAAGAGCTCGAGGCCGAGCGCGCCGCCGCGGAAAAGGCCGGCATCGCCTGGCGCTACTCGGGACGCTGCCGCTCCGGCGCCGGCGATCCGAGCGTGCCGCACGTCATCCGCATGCGCGTTCCGCCCGGTCCGATCGATTTCCACGATCTCATTCGCGGCGACGTTCACTTCGAGGGCGAGCTGATCGACGACTTCGTGCTGCTGCGCTCCGATCGCAATCCGACCTATCACCTCTCCGTCGTCGTCGACGACATCGACATGGACGTCACGCACGTCGCGCGCGGCGACGATCACCTCTCGAACACGCCGAAGCACATCGTGCTCTTCAACGCGTTCGGCGCCGCGATCCCCGTCTTCGCGCACCTGCCGCTGATTCTCGGCAGCGATCGCAAGCGCCTGTCGAAGCGCACCGGCGCGACGTCGGCCGAGGAGTATCGGGAGATGGGAATCGTCCCGCAGGCGCTCTTCAACTACCTGACACTCCTTGGATGGAATCCCGGCGGCGACGTCGAGCTGATCTCCGCCGACGACGCCGCGAAAGTCTTCGACCTCGGCGACGTGAACAAGGCGCCGGCGGTCTTCGACCCGGAAAAGTTGTTCTGGATGAACGGCCAGTACCTGATGCGGATGGCCGTCGACGAGATCTATCCGCACCTCGTCCCGTTCCTCGCCGATCGCGTGCGCCCGGTCGACGAATTGCGGCCGATCATCGAGCTGACGAAGAGCCGTGCGCGCACGCTCAGGGAGCTCGTCGAGCAGATGGAGCCGTTCCTCATCGACGACGACGCGATCGCGTACGACCCCGACGCGGTGAAAAAACATCTGAAGGGCGACGATCTCGCATCGCGACTCGCCGCGCTGCGCGACGCGCTCGCGAAAACGGAACCGTTCGACGTGACGACGAGCGAGCAGACCCTGCGCACGCTCGCGGAAGCGAACGGCGTCAGCGCCGCGAAGCTGATCCATCCGCTGCGTCTCGCGCTCACCGGCCGCGGCGCCTCGCCGCCGATCTTCGACGTCGCGGTGGTGCTGGGGAAAGATCGATCCCTGCGCAGGCTCGACCGGCTGATCGCTACGCTGCCGGCGCTTTCGTCATCCTGAGCCGCGAAGACGGCGAAGGAACTCATCTACGGAACTGTTTCGCAAAAGAGTTCCTTCGCTTCGCTCAGGATGACGGACGTCCGAGCACAACATGCCCCACATAAACGATCACGAACACGCCTGACGTGATCCAGTGCGCGACCGCCATCGCCTGGCGCAGCGTTTCATTCGTCGCGATCTGCAGCAGGTACGCGCTGAGGGTCATCGGTGCGATGAGCCACATCGCGGCGATGCCGGTGCGGCGGTTCTCCTCGCTGAAGCGGAACTTCGGAAGCATGTGATTCGAGAACGTCCAGCCAAGGAGAAAGAGAAGGATCGGCGCAGCGACGACGTGCGCCGCGAGCATGTGCGGCTGCAGCGGATGATTCACGACCGCGAACTCGTCGCTGCTCTTCATCAGGTACTTCATCACCGAGAAGACGACGCCCGTCGCTGCGGTGAGAAACGCACTGACGTGCAGCCAGACGAGTTGCGTGCGGCTCATCGCGTTCCGATCACCCGATGCAGCGCGAGGACTTTGCGCGACGCATTCACAATCGCCCGTCCGGTGAGACTCGCGCCGGAGATCGGACGAATCGCGCGATCGAGCGAAAGGTCGTTGTCGAGCTTTCGCGATTTGAACTGATCGATCCAGCGCTGCTTCGGAAAGTAATCCGGCGGCTCATCGAACGAGAGGATGTCGATGCGCTCGATCTTCGCGTCCGCGGTCACGACGATCATCACCGTCTCGGCCTGCGTGCGCACGCGATGCGTATCGAAGTACGCGATCCTGCCGTTCGATCCAACGTAGCGAACGACCAGGCGATCGCTGAAATCGACGCCGCTTTCCTTCTTCGCCGCCGCGAGCTGTTCGGGCGTGAGAAAGATCGTCTGCCGCGCGAACGTGGCGGGCGACGGAAAGGCGCTCGCGAGCGCCTGCTGTTGCGTCATGAAGACACGAGCCGGCGCCGCGAGCGCGATGAACGCGATCGCGAGAGCGAAGAAAACGGAGCGCGGGCGTCCTCGCCCGCTGGCCCGGAAGCGTCTCGCTTCCGGCGTGCGGCGGCGGGACGCCGCCGCGCCAGCGGCCGGGACGGCCGCGCTCCGTTCTAGAAGATGTAGCCGAGGGCGACGTTCCACTGGTTGGCACCTGTGTTTGCGGCGTTGTCGACGTCCTGCCAGTCGAGCTTGATCACCGTTTGCGAGATCGGCTTGAAGGCGACGCCGAGCGTGAGGATGTTCTGATCGTTCTCCGGATTGCGAAGGAAACCGGCCGGGACGCGGCGCTGCGTGTCGAGCGACTCGTAGCGCGCGTACGGAATCACCGACATCTCCCGATGATTCGTGAACGGCGTCAGCTCGTAGCCGCCTTCGACGTACCAGCCGCCGGTGCGCGAGCCGACGGACTCATCGCCCGCGAGGCCGAGCGCGTCGTTGATGTCGGCCGCGTCGCCGATCGAGCCGCGCGTCGCGAGCGCGCGCAGCGTGATGCCGCGGAACTTCGCCTGCGCGTGGATCTCACCAACCGTGACGCCGGCATTGAACCCCGCGCCCTGTCCCGAGTCGCCGCGATAGAACGAGCCGCCAACCATCGCGCCCTCGACCGGATGCCAGTCGACGCGCGCCACCGCGGCCCAGTCCTCGGCCGTCGCTTCGCCGCCGGCCTGACGACCCTCGCGAATGCTCTCCTCTGCGCCGAATCCCGAGGCATTGAGGCCGGTCACGAAGTAGGCGCGATAGCTCACCGGTCCAACGTCGCCGAACGCACCGCCGCCGAGCTCATTCCAGGTCGACGGGATGATGTGCTGCTCGACGATCGGACGACGCGCGCCGAGAAACGCGGTCGGCTCGTGCTGTTCATTGGTGAGACCGACCGGCATGAGCACGAGACCGCCGCGAAGGTTGAACTCGGGGCGAATGAGGTAATCGAGATACGCGAACTCGAGCTCGACGTTGCCGCCGCGCTCGAGGTTCGCGTGCTCGACTTCGAGCTCGGAATTGAAAAGCACGCGATCGCTGAACTTGTAGCCGGTGTAAACGACCGCGCGCAGCGAGTCGGCTGTCGCCAGCTCACCCTCGGGGC
>Ga0075425_100001650_pt1 | contig 21909 bp, 21 predicted proteins | sample SoiMethybrSBSTD4_FD_75300 | JGI IMG/M metagenome (GOLD analysis project Ga0075425, IMG submission 75300) | Bulk soil microbial communities from a Populus tree surrounding site in Tennessee, USA - Soil MetaG P. TD hybrid SBSTD4 | ecosystem: Environmental > Terrestrial > Soil > Tree plantation... | reverse complement strand
CTCCTCCGCGCCGCCGCTTCGTCGTCGCTCGCGTTCGGCAGGCGCCCCGCGTCGCGAAGCGCCCGCCGCAGCAGGAATTCGATCTGCGCGTTCACGCTGCGCAGATCCGCGGCCGCCCAGCGCTGAATCGCGTCGAAGACCACCGGGTCGAGCCGTAGCGGGATGTTCTTGCGCTCCGCCATGTCCCCGGCTCTTTACTGATACAGCGTGCCCGTGTTGACCACCGGCTCGACGCCCTTCTCGCTGCACAGCACTACGAGCAGGTTGCTGACCATCGCCGCCTTGCGCTCTTCGTCCAGCTGGACGACGCCCTTGCGGCTGATCTCGGCGAGCGCCATTTCCACCATCCCGACCGCGCCTTCGACGATGCGCTGGCGAGCGGCGATGACGGCGGACGCCTGCTGGCGCCGCAGCATCGCGCCGGCGATCTCGGGCGCATAGGCGAGGTGGCTGATCCGCGACTCGATCACTTCGATCCCCGCCTTCGAGAGGCGGCTCTGAATCTCGGCACGCAGCCGATCGGAGATTTCGTCGACCGACGAGCGCAGCGACAGCTTGCCGTCCTCGTGCGCGTCGTACGCGTAGGTCGTCGCGAGAATGCGCACGGCCGCCTCGGTCTGCACATGGACGAAATGCTCGTAATCGTCCACGTTGAACACCGCTTCGTACGTCTCGACGATGCGCCAGACGACGACCGCGGCGATTTCGATCGGGTTGCCGTCGTGGTCGTTGACCTTCAGCTTGCCGCTCTCGAAGTTGCGCACACGCTGCGACACGCGCCGTCGGTTCGTGAGCGGGTTGACCCACCAGAAGCCCGGTGTCTTGATGGACCCCTTGTAGACGCCGAAGAGCGTCAGCACCTTCGCCTCGTTGGGGTTCACGACCGTAAGGCCTCCAAACGAGGCCCCGTCGAGCGCAAGCGCGAGCGAGCAGAGCACGACGCCCAGCGGTTCGCCGACGGTCGCGAACTGCACGAGGGCGTACGCAAACACGCCCACACCGGCGATCAACGCAAACAGGACGCCCCAGCCTGGAAGTGCTCGAATGTCTTTTTCCACCGCCATTGTCTTCCCTCCTTGGGTGGGATATCAGTGTGATATCACATTGATACCTACGAACGCAAGACCTCGGCGGTTCCGTGCGTGCGACCAGCACAAAGGGTCTGACACCGGTCTGACACGGGTCTGACACGTGTCAGACCTCAGTCAGACTTCGGGTCAGACCTCAGTCGGACCTCAGTCAGACCTGACCTAATGGGCTTCGGGTCGAATCGACTGAGGGAGCGGGCGCGCGGGCAGCGGCGAGGGGCCGCCCGGCTGGGCGAAGAAGCGGTCCATGAAGAGTGGCGTCGTGGCTTTCGGGTTCCAGCCGAGACGCATCACGTTGAGGTGGATCGGTCGCCGGCCGAAGGCGAGCGCCTCATAGCAGCTCCACATGTACACGTCGATCTGCCGCCCCTGGACGGCAGGGCCAGTATCGAGGACCGTGTAAATCCCGTTGTATTTGGGCAGACTGCTGTCGATTTCGATGACGGAGCCGACCGGCAGCAGCTCGGGGTCGGCCGCGACGATGCCGGCCTGCACCGCCACGCCCGAAACCGTCGTGAGCCCTTTGCAGTAGGCAGTGGCGCTGAAGGCGAGGCGGGCGCCCGGAGCCGGCAGCGCGGTACTTTCGCGCAGAACGGCCTGCCGCGCCGCGTATTTGGAATCGAGCGCCGTCACCTCATAGAGTGAGGCGAAGCACCCGGCGGCCAAAACCGTGACGATCGTCTGCCGCCAGAACCGGCCGGAGATGATCACTGACCCGAGCATCGCATACTGCCGGGCCGATGACCAGTTTTACGTAATTTCAATTCTGTATGTCGAAACTGCCCACGTTTTCGCTGACTGCCCTTTACGAGGCGCTAGACTCGACCCGTCAGGAGCGCGGATTGACCTGGGCAGTCGCCGTCCGCGAGATGAGTGAGCCGTTCACCCGCAACGGATCCCGGCCGCTGGCGGTGTCGACCGTCGTCGGTCTGCGCACCAAGCCGAGAGGCGAGGGCGACGGCATCCTTCAGATGATCCGATGGCTGGGAAGGACGCCGGAAGGCTTCGTCGACGGCGCGGCGTCCGACGCAGGCGCGCCCATGCCCGCGGTCGGTCCCGAGCAGGTTCTCCGCATCCACACCCGCCGGCTCCATTCGGCGTTGAACCTGAAGCGAACGGCTCTGGGCGTCACGTGGGCGCAGGCCGCCGCCGAGATGGGCCGCGGCATCAGCGCTCGGAGCCTGATGAACCTCTCGAATGGCGTACGCATGGGCTTTCCGCAGGTTATGCGGATGACCTTCTGGCTGGGCCTCCCGCTGGCCCGCTTCACGAGGATCACCAACAGGTTAAGAGGCGCGGGCGCTATGCCTTCGGCGGGTGCTGGTGGTGGTGAATGATGTCGGTGATGCGCCGCCGGCTGCTGACGAACGCGAGCGCGACGAAGTACGCCGCGGCCGACATCAGCAGCGCGCCGATGGTCGACCCGAGCATATAGGGAACAGCCAGCGGCTGGAGCAGCAGCATCAGGCGATGCCAGAACGCGCCGTCGAACATGGAAAGATCGAAGAGCGCGCGAAGGGCCGTCTTGAACCGCTCCGGCCCGCCGGGCAGACCTTCCCCCGTCATCTGGGCGCCCATCCACGTCGCGGTCGCGTAGTACGGCGCGAGCGTCAGGGGGATGTTCGAGTACACGCCGAGGAGCACCGCGACGCGATTGAGATTCAGGAGGAACGCGAACACGATCCCCAGAATCGTGTGGAGGCCGAGGAACGGCGAGAAGCCGAAGAAGACGCCAAGAGCGAACGCCGCCGCGGTCCGCTCGGGCGAATCGTCGACGTGCAGCAGCTGGCCGAAGACCTTCCGGGCCCACGCGCGCGTGAACTGAATCATGAACGGAAATGCTCGAATCCGGAGGGCATTGGCGACGCGGCGCCGTCGCGCGTCAGCACGACGGCGCACCCGTCCGTACAGACGCCGACCTTCGTCAGCGGCGCGCCGCCGTGGCGGAGCGCGTCGCCGAGCCGACGCCGCGCGCGCGGTCTGACCGTGAAGAGCAGTTCGTAGTCGTCGCCGCCGGTGACGGCTGCGATGAGCGCGTCGTCGCCCGTCGATTCGAAAAAAGACCGCGCGTCGGGATCGATGGGCAGCGCGGAGGCGTCGACGGAGACGCCGACGCCGCTCGCCTCCGCGATCCGATGCGCGCCATCGGCCAGTCCATCGGACAGATCGACGCACGCGGACGCCGCGCGATTGCGGGAGAGCATGAGACCGAGGCGCACGCGCGGCGTCGGACGAAGATACCGTTCGACGTTGGGGGTTCGAGGGGCGGCGCTCGTGTGCCGCATGGCGTCCGGGTTCGGGGTCCGGGGTTCGGCGTTCAAGGCGCGGAGCCCGGCTGCGGCGGCGCCGATCGATCCGCTCACGTAGATCTCGTCGCCCGGGCGCGCGCCGCTGCGCGTCAGGGCCTGGCGTGGCTTGACGGTGCCGACCACCGTGATGTCGATGGTCAGCGGACCGGGCGTGTGCGTCAGATTGCCGCCGACGACGTGCAGGCGATGTTCCCGCGCGAGCGCCGTGATGCCGTCGACAATGCCGTCGAAGTCGGCGAGCGGCAGGGAAGCGGGAAGTGCCATCGACAGCAGCGCAAGCCGCGGCGCCGCGCCCATCGCGGCGAGGTCGCTCAGATTCACCGCGAGCGCGCGATGCCCGATGGTGTCGGGCGGCGCGATCGCGCGGTCGAAGTGCACGCCGTCGACGAGCGCGTCGACGCTCAGCACCTCCGCCCGGTTTCGCTCCGGCTCGACGACGGCCGCGTCGTCGCCGACGCCGACGAGCAGCCAGGGCGGCGCAGGCGGAAGCTTCGACTGGATGCGTGCGATCAGTTCGCGCTCGCTGAGGTCAGCGACCGTCATTTCGCGTAGTCAACGGCGCGCGTCTCGCGAATGACGGTGACCTTGATCTGGCCGGGATATTCGAGCTCGTTCTCGATGCGGCGCGCGATGTCTTTCGAGAGCCAGATCGCCTCCTCGTCGGAGATCTTCTCGCTCTCGACCATGATGCGAATCTCGCGGCCGGCCTGGAGCGCGAATGACTTCGAGACTCCTTTGAACGAGTCGGCGATGTCCTCGAGCTTCTCGAGGCGCTTGACGTAGGACTCGAGGATGTCGCGGCGCGCGCCCGGGCGCGCGGCCGAAATCGCGTCGGCGGCCTGGACGATCATGGCTTCGAGCGACGGCCAGTCGATGTCCATGTGGTGCGCGGCCATCGCCATCACGACCGGCTCGCTCTCGCCGTGCTTGCGCAGGAAATCGATCCCGAGCTGCAGGTGCGTGCCTTCCATCTCGCGATCGATCGCCTTGCCGATGTCGTGCACGAACGCCGCGCGTACGGCGACATGCGCGTCGAGGCCGACCTCCTTCGCCATGATGCCGGCCAGTCTCGCGACTTCGGCGGAGTGCGAGAGCACGTTCTGTCCGTAGCTGGTCCGGAACTTCAGCCGTCCCATCAGCCGGAGGATTTCCGGATGCAGATCGTGCAGGCCGAGCTCGAACGCGACCGCCGCGCCCTCCTTGCGGACCTCCTCGTCGGTCTCGCTCTTCACCTTCTGCACGACTTCTTCGATGCGCGCGGGGTGGATTCGGCCGTCGGCTATCAGACGCTCGATCGCTTTCCTGGCGATCTCGCGGCGGTACGGATCGAAGCCGGAGAGGATGATGGCGCCGGGCGTGTCGTCGACGATCAGGTCCACTCCGGTCGCCAGCTCGAGCGCCCGGATGTTGCGGCCCTCGCGGCCGATGATCCGTCCTTTGAGGTCGTCGCTGGGCAGGTCGACGACCGAAACGGTCGTCTCGATCGCGTGCTCCGCGGCGCAGCGCTGGATCGCCTCGGTGATGTAGTGCTTCGCGCGATCGACCGCCGTCTCGCGCGCTTCCGCGTCGAGGCGCTTCAGGAGATTGGCGGCGTCATGCCGCGCCTCGCCCTCCATCTGCTTGACGAGGAGGTCCTTGGCCTCGTCGGCCGTCAGGCCCGCGACACGCTCGAGCTCGCGCTGCTGCTGTGCGACGAGTTGCTCGTACTTCGTGGACGCGGCGGCCGCCGTCTTCTCGCGCTCGCCGAGGACCTTCTCCCGGGCGCCGAGATCCTTTTCCAGCCGCTCGATTCCGGCCTGACGCGTCGTCAGCCCGGCTTCGCGCTTCGTCAGCGTCTGCTCGAGCTCGGCCGCCTGCTGGCGGTCCTGCCGCGCCTGCTTCTCGGCGCCGGTCAGGATCTCGTGCGCCTTCTCCTTGGCGTCGAGGAGTGTTTCCTTTTTCTTCGTTTCGGCGTCGCGCTCGGCCTCTTTGACGATGCGCGCGGCGCGCTCTTCGGCGCGCCCGACCGTCTCAGCGGCGATGCGCTTGCGGTTGGAGACCCAGACGAAGAAGACAATGCCGGCGACGACGGCGGCGGCGACGGCAGAGACGAGAGTGCTCTGTATCCACAACACGCACGTCCTTTCTGGACCCGCGTGACTACATTCCTAGCTGTGATTAGAAAAACCCCGCTTTGCCGTGTGGGGAGGTCGATGAACCTGCGTTAGCAGGTGGAACCGCTCAAAAAAGCCGCGCTTCAGGCTTCCTCTTACAGAGGCATGCACACCACGCGGCGTCGCGACTCACTTCGATGATACGTTGGCTCAAACGAGCCTACCGCCATCACGCGCAAAGCAGGGAACCCGAAAAAACCTGACGGGATCTTACCGGTTCAAGGTTCACGGTTCAAGGTTCTTCCGCGTGCAGAACCTTGAACTTTGAACTTTGAACCTTGAACCCTAGAAAAGCACGCTGTCGAGAAGGCGCTCGAGTTCTCCGGCGCGCGCCGCCAATTCATCGTCGCGGGCGCCGGCGGAGTCCTGGAGGCGGAAGAGCTCGTCCGCGATATTGAGCGCGGCGAGGACGGCGAGTCGCAGCGAGTCGGTCGGCGCCGACGTGTCGGAGACGGTCCGCATCTTGTCGTTGACGTACGCCGCCAGCTGGCCGACGTACTCGGGCGGCAATGTCGTGCGGATCGAGTACCGCTGGCCGTGGATCTCGACGGGAACGACCTGGCCGTCAGGCATGATGGACGGGCGGAGCGCGCTCCGCCGTTACAGATTCAGCGCCTCGAGCTGATCGAGCATTTCGGCGACGCGCGATCGGATCACGTCGCGCTCGCCCTTGAGCGCGGTCAACTCGGACGAGAGGCCGTCATTCGCCGCGAGCCTGGCGCGCACCGCTTCGAGCTCGCGCGTCAGCCGCTGGTTCTCATCCGCGGCGCGCGCCTGCTCGTTCCTCATCCGCTCGACGACGCTCACGAGCATCTTGAGCTTCTGCTCGAGCCGATCGATCGGATCGAGCCCCGCACCCGGCATCGCTGCTGCTGTCGCTGTTTTCGCCATGGATACGCCTTCCGTCGCTCTCGCTTCACTTCTTCGACCGGAGCGCCGCTCCGGATGCTGCGTTAGCGCTGTATCGCCCCGTGCTCGCGCGCGAGGGCGGCAACGATCGCGTCGAAACTCCGCTGCACTTCGGCGTCGGTCAGCGTCCGATCCTCGGCCTGAAACGTCAGGCGCAGCGAGAGGCTGATGGAACCCACCGGCACGCCCTTGCCCTGGTACCGATCGAAGAAGACAACGCCTCCGGGACCGACGAGCGGCGCCGGCAGCCCTCGCGACGCCGCCTGAATGGTGCCACGAATGATCGCCGCGGGCAAGACATCCGGCACCACGATCGAAAGATCTCGGACGACGAACGGATAGCGCGGAAGGGGCCGCGACGATTCGTCGGCCGGCGGCTTCGCGGCGGCGAGCGCGTCGAGATCGAGTTCTGCGACGAAGACGCGGTCCTGGCGCGGCAGCGCTCGTGCGTCGGCGGCGGCTGCGGTCAATTGACCGACGAGACCGACCCGCTTGCCCTCTGCGGTCATGACGGCAGCCGTCTGCCCCTCCACCAGGAACGGCGCGGCCGCCGGTTCGAATCGCACGGTTGTCCCGAGGGCGTCGCACAGAAGCTGCACCGCACCGCTCGCGTCGTACCAGTCGGCCGCGCGCGGCGGGACAGACCAGTGCACGCGACCGACCGGGCCGGTCCACGCCATCGCGACCGCACGCGTTTCGCCGGCGGAGGAGAATCGCGTGCCGATCTCGAAGAGCGCTACGGCGTCGCGGCCGTGGCGCCGGTTGTGCGACACCGAATCGACGATCCCGCCGATGAGCGACGGCCGCAGCGTGTCGAAACGATCGTTCAGCGGATTGGAGACGGCGATCGCGTTTCCAGCCCCGAAACGCTCGGCGGACGCGCGATCGACGATGCCGAAGGTCACGGCTTCTGACAGTCCCGACGCCGTCAGGACTCTGCGCACGAGCTCGTCGCGCGGGATGCGCGGATCGGGTGCCGGCGCCGGCGCGGCGACGACGGGAAACGTCGCCGGCAGCTTGTCGAAACCATAGTGGCGGCCGGCTTCCTCGATGAGATCGACCTCGCGCTGCACGTCGACGCGAAACGTCGGCGCGACGACGTCCCAGCCGTCAGCGGTCCGCGAGACGGTCATGCCGAGACGCGTCAGGATCCGTTCGACGTCGGCGGGCGGAACGGTGACGCCGAGCAGCGCGTTCATCCGGCGCTCGCGGATGTGCACGCGCCGGGGCTGACGACGCGCCGGATACACGTCGATCATCGGCGCGCTGATGGCACCGGCGCCGATCTGCGTGAGGAGAGCGGCGATGCGCTGCAGCGCGACGCCCGCGCCGTTCGGATCCGCGCCGCGCTCGAACCGCGCGGACGCTTCGGTCTTGAGGCCGAGCTTCTTGCCGGTGCGCCGCACCGACGTCGGTTTGAAATACGCGCTTTCGAACGCGACCGTCCGCGTCGTCGCGGAAATCTCCGAATCGGCACCGCCCATCACGCCGGCGACGGCCTGCGCGCGGTCGCGGTCGGCGATGACCAGCATCTCGACATCGAGCTTCCGCTCGACACCGTCCAGGGTGCGTACGACCTCGCCGGCGCGCGCGCGGCGGACGCGAATCTCGGGTCCCGCCAGCTTCTGCAGATCGAACGCGTGCGTCGGCTGGCCCAGCTCGAGCAGCACGTAGTTGGTGATGTCGACGATCGGGCTGATCGGCCGCACGCCCGCCGCCTGCAGCCGCTGCGTCATCCAGTCGGGCGACTTCGCCTGCGGCGAGATGTCGGCGACGAGCGCGGCGTACCGGGGACAGAGGTCCGCGTCATCGATCGTCACGCGCAGCCGGTCCGACGCGCCGGCGGCGATCTCGGCGAGTTGGATCGTCGACGCCGCCGCGGTCGCGGGCTCGCGCATCGGCCTGTCGAACGCCGTCGCGACCTCGCGCGCGAGGCCGATGACGCTCAGGCAGTCCGGCCGGTTCGCGGTGACTTCGAAGTCGATGACGCCGTCGCCGCCGCCGAGATCCTCCACCGACGCGACCTCGAAACCGCGCAGCCCCACTGTCGCGGCGATCTGTTCGGCCGTCGCGTCGACGTCGACGAAGTCACGGAGCCAGGAGCGCACTAAACGCATTCGAGTCTTCGTGGCTAATAGGGAAACTGCTCCAGGAATCTCAAATCGTTTTCGTAAAACAGCCGGATGTCTTCCACCTGATACCGCAGAATCGCGACGCGCTCGATGCCGATGCCCCACGCGAAGCCGGTGTATTTCTCGGCGTCGTAGCCGACGGCCTCGAAGACCGCCGGATGCACCATGCCGCACCCGCCCATTTCGATCCATCCCGTCTTCTTGCACATCGCGCATCCCCTGCCGTCGCACTGCCAGCAGCTCAGATCAATCTCGGCGCTCGGCTCGGTATACGGGAAGAAGCTCGGACGGAAGCGCACGCGCGAAGTCGGCGAGAACATCTGCTGCGCGAACGCGAGCAGCGTCCCCTTCAGATCCGCGAGCGAAATCCCTTCGTCCACGACGAGCGCCTCGATCTGGCTGAATGCCGGCGAATGCGTCACGTCGAGATCGTCGCGCCGGTACACGCGGCCGGGCGCGATGATGCGAATCGGCGGCGCGTGTTTCTGCATGTACCGGATCTGCATCGACGAGGTATGCGTCCGCAGCAGGTTTCGGCGCTGGCTCTCCGGATCCCCCGGCATGGGCGGAAGCGACGCCGCGAGGTACAGCGTGTCCTGCATGTCGCGCGCGGGATGCTCGGCCGGCATGTTCAGGGCGTCGAAACAATGCCAGTCATCCTCCGCCTCGGGCCCTTCGACGACGGCGAATCCCATCCGGCCGAAGATCGCCTCGAGTTGAGCGCGGACAATGGTCAGCGGATGGCGGCGGCCGACGGCGGCGATGCGGCCGGGCAGCGTCACGTCGACGGCGCCGGCCGGACGCGCCGCCGCCTGCGCCCGCTCCTGATGCTGCTTCCAGCGCGCTTCGATCGCGCTCTTCAGTTCGTTGGCGTACCGGCCGATCGTCTTCTTCTGATCCGGCGGCGCGGATCCGATCGACGCCATCCAGGATGCGACGACGCTGTTATTGCGGCCGAGGAAGCGATCGCGGACCGTCTGCGCGTCCCGGGCGGACGTCGCCGCCGCGAGTTCCGACTCGAATGCCGCGATCTGCGCCGCGACGGCTGTTTCGTCAGGGATGGTCATCGGCGTACGCACCAAACCACGAAGACACGAAGACCACGAAGTCTAAATCATCTCCGTGTCTTCGTGGTCTGACGGACGATGTCGAGGGTTCAGGCTCGCGCGGATTTCGCCTGCTGCGCGAGCTTCGCAAACGCGGCGGGGCTCGCGATGGCGATCTCGGAGAGGCTCTTGCGGTCGAGCGTCACGCCGGCGGTTTTCAGACCGCTGATGAACTGACCGTACGTCAGGCCGTTCTGGCGCGCGGCCGCGTTGATGCGGACGACCCACAGACGGCGGAAGTCGCGCTTCTTGCGGCGCCGGCCGACGAACGCGTACTTCAGCGCGGTGTCGACCGACTCTTTCGCGGCGCGAAACAGCTTGCTCTTGTTGGCGTAGTAACCCTTGGCGAGCGTCAACAGCTTCTTGCGCTTCGCTCGCCGGACTGTTCCTCGTTTGACCCGCGGCATTGCTCACTCCCTCACGTTAAACGCTGAAGTCGCGGAACTCGCAGAACCCGTTCTTTCAAGAAGACACTCTGCGGTTTCTGCGAGTTCTGCGTCGATCGTCTACTTATACGGCAGCATCCGCGCGAGCTTGATCTGATCCACCTTGGCGACGGTCGTCGTCCCGCGGAGGCGGCGCTTGCGCTTGGTCGTCTTGCTGCTCAGGATGTGCTGCTTGAACGCGCTCCCGCGCAGAAATTTTCCGTTCTTCGTCCGCTTGAAGCGCTTCGCCGCGCCGCGGTGGGTCTTCAGTTTGGGCATTACTTTGTCTCCACGGTCTGTCGTGCCGCCGGTTTCGCCCGGCCGCCGCCGCTCGACGGCTTGCGGGTCAGAATCGTGTGCATCTGGTTGCCTTCCATCCGCGGCATCGTCTCGGCGATGGCCACGTCGCGCAACTCGTCGACGAGCCGCTCGAGGATCCGCCGCCCGATTTCCGGGTGCGCCATCTCGCGGCCGCGGAAGAAGATCGTCGCCTTTACCTTGTCGCCGTCCTCGAGGAAGCGCTCGATGTGCTTCTTCTTGAACTGGTAGTCGTGCTCGTCGACTTTGGGGCGGAACTTGATCTCCTTGACCTCGATCACCTTCTGGTGCTTCCGCGCCTCGCGGGCCCGCTTCTGCTCCTGGTACTGGAACTTGCCGAAGTCCATGATGCGGCAGACCGGCGGGACCGCCGTCGGAGAGATTTCGACGAGGTCGAGCCCCTTCTGCCTCGCGATGGTCAGGGCCTGCGGCGGCGGCATGATGCCGAGCTGCTGGCCGGTGTCGTCGATGACGCGGATTTCGCGGACCCGGATGCGTTCGTTGACCCGCACGCGATCGTCGCGGCGAGGACCACTCGTAAAGGCGATAAATCCTCCTACAGATGCAGTTACGCTGCGGCCTGATCGGCCTTCCGACCCTTCGTCGCGATTTCCTCGTTCGCCATCGCGACGAAAGCGTCGATCGTGCTGGCGCCCTGGTCTCCACCCGAGCGCGTCCGCACCGATACCGTCGACTCTGCCGCCTCGCGATCCCCGACGACGAGCATGTAGGGGATCTTCTGCAGCTGAGCCTCACGAATCTTATAACCGATCTTCTCCTGCCGCTCGTCCAGCTCGACCCGCAGGCCGGCCCCGGCCAGCCTGTCCCGGACCGCCGCCGCGTACGCGAGATGGCGATCCGAAATCGGCAGCACGATCGTCTGGACCGGCGCCATCCACAGCGGAAACGCCCCCGCGTAGTGCTCGATCAGCAGGGCGATGAACCGCTCGAAGCTGCCGAAGATCGCCCGATGGATGACGACCGGCCGATGCTCGTGGTTATCGGCGCCGATGTACTTCAGATCGAAGCGCTCCGGCGCGTTGTAATCCAGCTGAATCGTCGCGCACTGCCACTTGCGCCCGATCGCGTCGGTGATGTCGAAGTCGATCTTCGGCCCGTAGAACGCGCCGTCGCCTTCGTTGATCGTGTACGCCTGTCCCGCTTTTTCGAGCGCGCTCTTCAGCTGCGCCTCGGCGGAATCCCACGTCGCGATTTCGCCCATGAACTCGGCCGGCCGCGTCGACAGCTTCGCGGTGTAATCGAGGCCGAAGTCGCCGTACACGCGGCGGACGAGGCCGAGCATCTTCTCGACTTCGTCGCCGATCTGGTCCTGCATCATGAAGCTGTGGCCGTCGTCCTGCGAGAACTGGCGCACGCGCGTCAGTCCCGACAGCACGCCGGACGCTTCGTTCCGGTGCAGCGGCGTCTGCTCGTGAAAGCGGAGCGGCAGCTCGCGGTAGCTGTGCGTGCGGCTGGCGTAGAGCAGGTACTGCCCCGGGCAGTTCATCGCCTTCATCCCCATCTGCTCGTTTTCCGATTCGATGAGGAACATGTTCTGCCGGTAGTGCTCCCAGTGGCCGGAGGTTTCCCACAGCGCCTTGTTGTAAACGAGCGGCGTCTTGACCTCGAGCCAGCCGGTCGGCAGCAGCACTTCGCGCATGTACGCCGCGAGCGTGTTGTACAGCGTCGTGCCCTTGCCGTCCCAGAAGGTCGCGCCGGGCGCCCACGGATGGAAGATGAAGAGCCCGAGCTCTTTCCCCAGCTTGCGGTGGTCGCGCTTCTTCGCTTCCTCGATCTGAGTGAGATACGCCTTCAGATCCTTGTCGCTGAGGAACGCGGTTCCATAGACGCGCTGCATCGGGGCGTTGCGCGCATCGCCCTTCCAGTACGCGTTCGACGTACTGAGGAGCTTGAACGCCTTGAGTTTACCGGTCGACGGCACGTGCGGACCGACGCAGAAGTCGATGAAGGTGTCGGGATCCTTGATCGTGTAGCACGAGACCTCCGGCTGCCCCTCGGTCTTCTCGTCGATCAGCTGCACCTTGAGCGGCTCGCCGCGCTTGGCGAAGAATTCCTTCGCCTTCTCGCGCGGCCACATCTGCCGCTCGTAGACGAGGTCCTGCGACGCCAGCTCCTTCATCCGCTTCTCGATCGCCTCGAGATCCTCGGGCACGAACGGCCGTTGGACGATGAAGTCGTAGAAGAAGCCCTCGTCGGTCGCCGGACCGATGCCGCACTGCGCGCCGGGAAAGAGCTGCGTGACCGCGGCCGCCAGCAGATGCGCGGTGCTGTGCCGATAGAGCTTGAGCGCTTCCGGGCTCCTGTCGGTGACGATTCGCACCGTCGCGTCTTTCTGCAGCGGATAGGCGAGATCGACGAGCTTCTCGTCGACGACCGCGGCGAACGCGGCGCGCGCGAGGCCGGGAGAGATCGCGGCGGCGACGTCGCGCACGGGAGAGCCGGACGGGAGACTGCGACTGGACCCGTCGGGAAGCGTTACCTGAATCTGATTCATGACGCGGAAAGGGCTGAGGGCTAAGGGCTGAACCGCCCGGCATCGCTACGCCCTGAGCCCTCAGCCCTTAGCCCTTTCGTGGGTACTAGGCACGGGTGGACTCGAACCACCGACCTCCTGCGTGTCAAGCAGGCGCTCTAACCTCTGAGCTACGCGCCTACATCAAACATGTAGTGTCCGGCTTCCGCCGGACGCCACAAAACATTGAGTATAGCAGTTCAGGCGGCTTTCCTGGCGTTCAGCCGTTCAAGCGCCTTGTCCAGGATGGGATCCGCGGTCGGCTTCGGCGAGCCGAATTCGGCCGCCTCCGGCTCGTCGACCGCGACGGTCGGCTCGAGGCCTTTTTCGTGGAGCGGCGTGCCCGATGGCGTGAGGAATCGCACCGTGGACAGCCACAGGCCGCTGCCGTCGGGCAGTTTGACGAGTTTCTGCATCGCGGCGCGGCCGATCGTATGCTCGCCGATCGTGTCCGCGCGTTTGTTGCCGAGGAGCGCCGAAGCAAAGAGCTCCGCGGGACCGGAGGTGCCCGTGTCGACCAGCAGCGTGACCGGCTGCGTAATCGCGCCGTCGCCCGACGCCGCCGTGACGTTTTCTTTCATGCCGCCCTTCGATTCGCGGATCGCGAGCGTGCCGCTCGGGACGAACAGCCGCGCGAGCGCGAGGCCATCGTCGAGCGCGCCGGTCGAAACACGGCGGATGTCGATGATGAGTTTCTCGGCGCCGTTCTTCGAGAGGTCGGCGACCTGCGATTTGAGCTGTGTCGCCGTCATGCCGCTCATCACCGGAATCCGGATATAACCGACGCCGGGGCCGGCGATGCGTCCGGTGACCTGGCCGGGCGTTTCCGCTTCGCGCGTGAGCTCGACGACGTGCGGGTCCTGAGCGTTGCCGCGGATGACCGTGATGGAGACCTTCGATCCCGGGGCGCCGCGCAGGGCGCGCATCCCCTCCCACACCGACATGTCGCGCGTCGCCACGTCACCGATGGCGCGGATGTAGTCGCCGGTCTGCAGGCCGGCTTTCGCGGCGGGTGAGCCGTCGCGCGCGGCGATGACGCGAAGGTAGTACTGGCGCGTCAACTCGAGTCCGACGCCGCCGGCAGCCGCCGGCGCGCCGCTCTCGACCTGCTTGACCTGATCCACCGTCAGGTACGCGCTGTCCGGATCGAGCCCCTCGACAAGCCCGTGCATCGCGCCCTTCATCACCTTGTCGATGTTGGCGTCTTCGACATAGCTGCTGCGGATGAGATCGACGACGTCGCCGAAGATCTTGAGGCTCTGGAATGTCTGCTGCTGGCCGCCCGCCATCACGCGGCCGAGGAAGCCACCGACGATCGCGAAAGCGATTACCGGCGCGGAGATGGCCATCACGATTACGCGTGTGCGGGAATTCATAGGTGCCAGGTGCCTCGTGCCGGGTGCCAGGTGCGCACGGGGCACCCTGCGCCCGGCACCTTGCACCTCACCGCTTCCGAAGCCATTGTAGCGGGTCGACGGGCTGGCCGTCGACGCGGAGCTCGAAATACAGCCCCGCAGTTCCGGTGGGCAGCGCGCCGACCGATCCGACAGGCTGGCCGCGCTCGACCCGCGCTCCCTTGGCCACCGTGAGGTCCAGCAAATCGCCGTAAAGGCTGAACGTCTGGCCGCCGTGGTCGACGATCACCAGGTTGCCGAAGCCGGCGAACGCGTCGGCGAACGCGACGCTGCCCTCGTGAATGGCGCGCACGGCCGCGCCGTCCACCGTCGCGATTTCGATTCCCTTGGGTCGCGCGCCGCGTCCAAACGCGCTCTTGACGCCGCCGCTGGCCGGCCAGTCGAGATCGCCGCGGAACGGCTTGAGCGGCAGCGCGGCGGAGTCCGACGGCGCGGCGCCGGCGCGCAGATTCCGCAGTTCCGCCTGCAGCCGCTGCGAGGCGGACTGCAGTTCGGCCGTCAGCTGCGCGTTGAGATCGCGCTGGCGATCGACGTCGTGAATGAGATCCGCACGCGCGCGGGTCGCGCGATCGAGCGCCGCGTGCGCCGTCCGCGCCTGCGCGCGCAGCGAGTCGAGCGTGCTCGCGCGCTCGCCGAGAGTCGCGCGCATCGACTGCAGCTCCGCGAGGCGCCTGCGGTGCTCCGCAATGCGATCGCGATCGATCTTCGACAGCGCGGAAACGGTCCGCGTCGCCTGGGCGAGGCGCTGGAGATCCGACGCCGACAGGAGCATCCGCACGTAGCGCGCCTCGCCGAGTTTGTACATTTCGGCGAGCCGCTTCTCGACCCGGCGGCGCGATGCGCGCTCCGCTTCCTGGACTTCCGTCATCCGCGTGTTGGTGTCGTCGAGCTCCGCGCCGACCTTCGACGCATCGGCGTTGATCCGATTCAGCTCCTCGGCCTTCATCTGCCGCTCGATCTCGAGCCGGCGCAGGTCGCCCAGCAGCGACCGTTCTTCGGACGCGAGGCGGTCCGCTTCACGCTGCAGCGTCTGCAGTCGTTCGTTGGCGCGGCGCGCGAGCGCCTCGGTGCGCAGTTGCTCCGGCGGCTTGACCGGCAGCTGGGCGGTGACCGCGACACCGAGCGCCACGATCAACGCGCAGCACGCCGAACTCCCCGCGACAACCTTGCCGTGCGCACTCCGCGCGCTCTCCGCCGGACGCCGGTCAGAACAGTGGCTTTCCATCGATATCACCTGGTATCGGCAGCCCGAAGTACTTCAACACCGTCGGGGCGATATCAATAATGTCCGGGCTCCGGCCGGCGATCGCCAGCGGACGGCTGGAGATCAGCACTCCCGACGTCGATTTGTAGTCGAACGAGCCATGATCTCCGGACCATTTCTTCCTGTTCGGATAGACGATGCCCGGCGGCGAGCCGCCGAGCGTCGACTGCCACGACACGCGGTAGCCGTCGGCGAGACCGACCTGCAGCTCCGACGCGTTGTCGAAGAACGGCCCCGTGTAGATTTCCTCGCGCCTGTAGACCGCGTCGACGATCGGCCTCTTCGTCTCCGGATCAGTCATCGTCATCAGCCGAGCGGCGAGGTCGTCCTCGACGGCCTTCGCGTCGCCGCCAGGCGGGACGATGCCGCGGCCTTCGCGTCCCTTGAGGTTCAGATAGATCTGCCCGAGGCCCATGGCGTACGCCTTCGTGCGGGACCAGTCCACGTTCTCCCAGAACGTGCCGCCGCCGAACAGGTCTTTCAGCTTCTTCTCACCGGGCTGCTGGCCCTCGATCGCCATGAAGCCTTCCTGTACGAGCCACGTGTTCAGGTTGACCGACTGGCGGAACGAGTGGAAGCCGTGATCCGACACGATCAGGATCGGCGTGTCGTCGCCGACGCGCGACATCACTTCGCCGACGAAGTCGTCGCAGCGGCGGTACACGCGTTCGATGGCATCGCCGAACTTCGCCGCGAGCGCCTTGTCGTACATCGGGTGATCCGGATCGAGCAGCCGCCAGAACATGTGCTGCACCCGATCGGTCGATTCGATGACGCCGACGAGCAGATCCCACTGCTTGTGGTCGAGGCGCTGCAGGATGACCTGCGCGCGGTCGTCGAACGCGCGGTACAGATCGTCCATGAACGTCTTCTCGTCGATGCGATCCTCGTTGAGCGGCCACGTCGCCTCGGCCCAGCCGAGCGTGCGGTACGGTCCGAGCCGATCGTACAGGTCGGACGCGAACGAGGCCGGGGACGACATCGGCGCGGGCGGCGCGTCCGGCTTCCAGTTGACCGGCGAGACGTACAGCTGCAGCTCCTGTCCCGCGTTGATCAGATAGAGCTGCGCCATGCCGTGCACGCGGACGATCAGGTTCACCTCGAAATCAAGGTTGATCCATTTGCTCCACTGGTGCTCCGCGAGGAGGATCGAATTGCCGCCGATTTCGATCGTCGCGGATCGTCCGGCGCGGTTCCAGTGCACCGTCATCGGGAGACGCACGTCCTGGTGCGCCTCGAGCTCGGCGACGCGCATCCGGTCCGCCTCGTTGAGGTTCGGCTGTGCGCGCAGGCCGCGCAATTGCTGGCGGACGATCGGATTCGGCGGTCCGACGAAGTCCGTGTGCACCACGTCGCCGCTCTCGACCAGCAGCCGGCGGATGATGCCGCCCATCTCGGTGTCGCCCTCCTCGTAGCGGCTCACGTCGGTGCCGTAGTACGAGAAGGTGCCCATCGTGCCGCGAATGTCGGGGAGCGGGAGTCCGGAGAGCATCTCGCCGTTCGGCACGTCCTCGGGCGGATACGTCACGGGGACCGTCAGCTCGCTGGATCGCACACCCGCTTTCCCCGCCGTGACCCAGAACGACGTGCCGCCACGAATCGATCGGATGTCCGGGCGGGACGTCGGAATGTAGTTGAAGAGGAACCGCGGCGGATGGCGCTCCACCATGCCGAGATCCGGCAGGTACGTCTTCGTATCGCGGACGAGGAAGTCGTAGATATTGTGCTTGCCGGCGTTGACGCCCGTTGCGAATGACGCCCACGCCGTCGGCGACTCGGGCGAATGGGTCGTCCCCAGTTTCTGCACGCCGCCGCCGCGCTTTGCGAGCTTCGCAAGGTTCGGCAGCTTGCTTTCGTCCATCCATTTCTGGACGAGCCGCGGATCCATGCCGTCGAAGCCGAGCACGACGAGCTTCTGGTGGAATTTCTCGGGCGGACCGCTGCGCCCGCACGCGACGGCGAGACAAACGACGGCCGAGGAGAGAAAGATTCGTTTCACGGTTCGCACGATCGGAGGCGGACGCAAGTGATTGTAACATCTGCTTATGCGCGTCCTCGCGATTGACGCCGGCGCCCGCCGCATCGGTCTCGCGATCAGCGATCGATCGCGGACGCTCGCGCGTCCCCTGACAACGCTCGCCGTCACGAGCGTCGCCGACGCCGTCGATCGCGTCGCACGCGTCGTGGAGGAGCTGGCAGGCGAAGAGGACGGTCTCGACACGATCGTGGTCGGGTTACCGGCGCGGCTGGACGGTTCGCCGACCGACAGCACCGCGGACGTGCAGACGTTCATCGACAGGCTGACGGCGCGGACGTGTTCTTCCCCGCGGTGCACGATCGTGACCGCGGACGAGCGTCTGACGAGCCGGGAGGCGGAGAGCCGTCTCGCCGTCCGCGAGCGCGACTGGAAGAAGCGCAAGGAGAAGCTCGACGCCGCGGCGGCGGCGATCATCCTGCAGGATTATCTGGATCGGTTGTGAAGCGCCTGCTGCTGCTCCTCTTCGTGCTCGTTGCCGTCGCGGCCGCCGCCGGCGCGTGGTGGATGTGGACCGAGGTCCATGCCCCGTTCAAAGGATTTTCCGGCGCCGAACAGTTCGTGGAGATTCCGTCGGGCGCGGGCAATCGGGCGATCGCCAGCCGGCTCGTCGAAGCCGGCGTCGTACGCGATTCGCTGACGTTCCGTGCGGCGATCCAGTGGAGCGGCGCGGGACGGAAGCTCAAGGCCGGCGAGTACCGATTCGATCGTCAGATGACGCCTCTCGATGTCATCGACAAGATCGCCCGCGGCGACGTCTACGTCGTGGCGATCACGTTTCCGGAGGGCCTGAACATCGTCGAGATGTCGAAGGTGTTCGAAGCGCACGGCTTCGGGACCGCGGCGTCGTTCGTCGAGGCGGCGAAAGACGTCAAGCCGATCCGCGAGCTCGATCCCGCTGCCACCGACCTCGAAGGGTATCTGTTTCCGGAGACCTACGCGGTGCCGCGGAAGACCGACGCGCCGAAGCTCGTCCACCTGATGGTCGCGCAGTTTCAGAAGGCGTTCACGCCGGAGCTGCGTGCGCAAATCGCCGCGAGGCATCTGCCGGTCCGCGCGGTGGTGACGCTGGCGTCGATCGTGGAGAAAGAGACCGCGAAGGCGGAGGAGCGGCCTCTGGTCGCATCGGTGTACGAGAATCGCCTGCGCGTGGGCATGCTGCTGCAGTGCGATCCGACGGTGATCTACGCGCTCGAGCGCGCCGGCCGGTATCACGGGAACATCCACAAAGACGATCTGCAGATTGACTCGCCTTACAACACGTATCGCTTCGCCGGTCTGCCGCCCGGGCCGATCGCGTCTCCCGGCAAGGCGTCCCTCGCGGCGGCGGTGACGCCGGCCGACGCGGATTATCTGTACTTCGTCAGCCGCAACGACGGCTCGCATGAGTTCGCGAAGACGCTGGCGGAGCACAATCGCAACGTGCAGAAGTATCAGGTTCAGTATTTCCGCGAGAAACGCCGGGAACAGGCGGGCGCCGCTGGCAGGGCGGGCGCGGCAGGCCGAACGGGCCGGGGAGGACAGCAGCCGTGAATCGACTGTCACGCATCGCAGTGCTCGTCGCGGCGGCGCTCGCCATCGGCGCCACGACGCAGGAACCGAACAACGTCGCCCGTGTACGCGCCTGGCGCGTCGAGCACGAGAAGGCGATTCTGAGCGAGCTTTTCGACTTCCTGTCCATTCCGAACGTCGCCACGAATCAGAGCGACATCCGGAAAAACGCCGAGGCGCTCGCGCGGATGTTCGAGCACCGTCGTTTCGCGCCGGAGATTCTGCCGACGGGGCCGAACGCTTCGCCGCTCGTCGTCGCGGAGCGACGCCTGCCGAACGCGCGCCGGACGATGACGTTCTACTTCCATTACGACGGGCAGCCGGTCGACGCGGCCGAATGGATGTACGAGCCGCCGTTCAGGCCGGTCATCGTCGCACCACATGAGCCGCAGGGCCGGACGATCACGCTCTCCACCTGGCGCGACGCGATCGATCCCGAGTGGCGCATTTACGGGCGCTCGGCCTCCGACGACAAGTCGCCGATCGTCGCGTTTCTGGCGGCGATCGAAGCGCTCGACGATCAGAACATTCCGCTGACGTCGAACATCCGCGTGATCGTGGAAGGCGAGGAAGAGGCGGGGTCGCCGCATCTCGAAGGCGCCGTCCGGCAGTATGCCGACAGGATTCGAGGCGACGCGCTGCTGCTCGTCGACGGTCCGCGGCATGCAAGCGATCGGCCGACGATCAACTTCGGCGCGCGCGGCATCATGAACGCGCTCGTCACCGTCTACGGCCCTGCGCGCGACATGCACAGCGGCAACTACGGCAACTGGGCGCCAAACCCGGCGCTGCAGCTCGCGCGGCTCCTCGCGTCGATGAAGGACGACAACGGCCGCGTGACGATCGACGGCTTCTATGATGATGTGACGCCGCTGACGGCGGAAGAGAAGAAGGCGATCGACGAGATTCCCGACGTCGCCCCGTCGTTGATGAAGACGTTCGGCTTCTCGCGTCCCGAGAGTCCGGACCGCCTCGAGCTCCGCCACAACCTGCCGACGTTGAACATCGACGCGATGGAAGCCGGCGGAGGCGTCGGCGGACAGGGACGCACGATCATCCCGGCGTCGGCGCGGGCGCGGCTCGATCTGCGATTGGTGAAGAACGTCGATCCCGCGAAGCAGTTCGATCGACTCGTGGCGCACATCCGGAAGCAGGGTTACTTCATCGTCGCCGCCGAGCCGGACGCCGACACGCGCGCGGCCCGTCCGCTGGTTGCCAGCGTCGAGAGAATCGGCGGATATCCAGCGGGCCGCACGTCGATGGATCTGCCGATCGCGCGCGCGATTACGAAGGCCGTGTCCGATGCGTCCGGCGGCGCGATCGTCCGTCTGCCGACGCTCGGCGGCAGCGCGCCCTTCTACCTGTTCAGCGACGTGCTGAAGGTGCCGACGATCGGACTGTCGATCGTGAACTTCGACAACAACCAGCACGGGCCGAACGAGAACGTCCGGATCAAGAACATCTGGGACGGGATGGAGACGATGGCTGCGATCCTCACGATGCCGTAACGTCCCGTTGCAGCCGGCGTTCAGCCGGACGCCCGTCCACTACCGTTCGTTCCAGCGCAGCTTCTGCCTGAGCACTTCGAAGTAGCTGCGCGTGGTCGGACGGAGCAGGCGCAGCGTCCGGTTCGCGCGGCAGATGCGAATCTCGTCGCCCGCCTCCAGCTGATAACCCGCCTGTCCGTCGAAGGTCACATACAGCTCGTCGCGCTCTTCCATGTTCGGCTGCACGCGGACGGGCGAGGAGGCGGGAATCACGATCGGACGGTTCGTCAGCGTGTGCGGCGCAATGGGGGTCAGGATGAGCGCGTCGAGATGCGGCTCGACGATCGGTCCGCCGGCAGCGAGGTTGTACGCCGTCGAGCCTGTCGGGGTCGCGACGATGAGACCGTCAGCCTTCACGCGCGTCAGGAATTCGTCGCCGACGAACACCGAGAGGTCCGTCATACGCGCGCGCGCCGCCTTGGTGACGACAACGTCGTTGAGCGCGAGGTGCGCCGGCAGCTCGGCGCCTTCGCGCCGCGTCGTCGATCGCAGCATCATCCGCTCCTCGACGCGGGCGCTGCCGTTCAGCATCGCCTCCAGCGCGGGATAGATCTCATCGAGCGTGACTTCCGTCAGGAATCCGAGGCTGCCGAAATTGACGCCGACGATCGGAACGTCCGCGCCGGCCGCGCCGATCGCATCGGCCATCGAGAGCAGCGTGCCGTCGCCGCCGAGGACGACGACGGCATCGACGCTCTTCACCAGAGCGGTCTTGTCGGCGACGCGGCGGGACGGCGCCGCGGTCATCAGCGCGGCGGTCGCGGTCTCGAAGACGACGTCGACGCGGTGCGACCCAAGCCACTTCTCGATCTCCAACAGGTGCGCCGCGGCCTTGCGGAGGTGCGACTTCGCGACGATGCCGACGGAATGCATCATGGCGGCTCAATCGTAACGCAGGTGCAGAAAGAACTCCTGATTGCCGGTGGCGCCGGCGATGGGCGACGGCGTCATCCCGCGGCGCGCCAGACCGGACGCGGCTGCCGCCTCGGTCACGCGCGCGATGACGGCGTCGTGCACTGCCGGGTCGGTGACGAGACCGCGCCGGCCGACCTCCTCGCGTCCGGCTTCGAACTGGGGCTTCACGAGCGCCACGATATCTACTCCCGGAGGATCCGCTCCCCGGC
>Ga0075425_100001649_pt1 | contig 21914 bp, 17 predicted proteins | sample SoiMethybrSBSTD4_FD_75300 | JGI IMG/M metagenome (GOLD analysis project Ga0075425, IMG submission 75300) | Bulk soil microbial communities from a Populus tree surrounding site in Tennessee, USA - Soil MetaG P. TD hybrid SBSTD4 | ecosystem: Environmental > Terrestrial > Soil > Tree plantation... | reverse complement strand
TGCCGGTGCTCCACCAGCTCGCCGGCGCGCAGCCGTTGACGATCTACACGCAGGATGATCCGTCGTTTCCAGACGGCGTTGCCCCCGCCGACGATACGAGTCTCGAGCAGTCGTATCGTCTCGAGATTGAGATCGTACCGACGTTGATTCGCTTCGAACACGATCGCGAGACTGCGCGCACCTTCGGATGGGATCGTCGTGAATGGGAACGCGTGTCGGGGGTGTCAGCGCTCGGCCCGGCACTACCAGATCAGCGGCCGGGCTGCGGATCCAAGACTGAAGAACCCGGCATCGCCGAACGGCTGGCGATCCGTTTCGGTGGCGTCACCTTCCAGTCCAGAGAGATCCCGCTCGACGACGAGGTCGATCTGATCGAAACCTGCTACGAGCGCGGATGGACCGATGGCTTGCCGGTGGTGCCCCCGACGCGCGAGCGTGTACTCGCGATGCTGAACGGGACGACGCGCGCGCCGCAGGACGTGGTCGGCAAGATTCCACCCGACTACGCCGACTGCACGGTGGAGAAGGCGGCGATCAACGCGGTGCTCGCCGGCTGCAAGCCCGCGTACTTCCCGGTAGTGATTGCCGCGATCGAAGCTGCGCTCGTGCCCGACTTCGGCCTGCACGGCGTGCTCTGCACGACCAATTTCATCGGCCCGGTGGTGATGGTGAACGGCCCCATCGCGCGCGCGATCGGCATGAACGCGCGCGTCAACGCGCTTGGCCAGGGCAATCGCGCCAACGCGACGATCGGTCGTGCGCTGCAGCTCGTGGTCCGCAATGTCGGCGGCGGCCGGCCCGGCGAGACCGATCGCGCCACACTCGGCAATCCCGGCAAGTACACATTCTGCTTCGCCGAGGACGAAGACGGATCGAAATGGGAGTCGTATGCGGTCGAGAGGGGCTTCTCGAAAGACGCATCCACGGTAACGCTGTTCGTGGGCGACGGCGTGGCACCCATCGTCGACGAGATCTCGCGCACACCGGAATCGCTCTCGCGCACGTATGCCGCGTGTCTTCGTGCGGCGCATCACCCCAAGAAGGTGATCGACGTGGCCGCGTTCCTCGTCGTCACCCCCGAGCACGCGCGCGTCTTCGAGCAAGCGGGATGGACGAAGCAGCGGCTGAAGTCGGAGCTCGAACAGCTGCTACAAATCCCGGTGAGTGAGCTCGTGCGCGGTGCGAACGGCATCGATGCCGGCATCCTGCCAAACGAAGCCCCCGATCCCGGGGGCACGATTCCGAAGTTCAGAACCGGCAGCCTCAACATCGTGCGCGCCGGCGGCGGGGCGGGAAAGTTCTCGGCCTACATTTCGGGTCTCGGGTCGATTACCATCAACCCGGTCACCAGAGAGGTGCGCGCATGAGCGAGACCCACATCCTGCTCGATCCCACGTCCGAGCTCTCGCCCGTCGAACGTCCACGGCGGGCGCGGCCGGCGTCGCTGGACGGCATGCGCGTAGGCCTACTCGACATCTCGAAACGCCGCGGCGACGTGTTTCTCGATCGCCTCGAAGAGCGTCTGATCGCGCGCGGTCTCACCGTGCGCCGCTATCGCAAGCCTCGCTTCTCGATCCTCGCGCCCACCGAACTGAAGCAGCAGATCAGAGAGGAGTGCGACCTCGTCATCGAGGCGCTCGCCGATTGAGGGTCGTGCACGTCGTGCAGTATGCACGACATCAGAGACCTCGAAGACCTGGGCGTGGTGTCGGTCGCGATCGCGTCGACTGAATTCCGCGAGGCCGCCAAGGCGCAGAACCGATCGCTCGGCTACGACCCGGCGGTGATCTTCGTGCCGCACCCTATTCAGGATCGGACGGACGAAGAGATGCGAACGCTCGCCGACCAGGCCTTCGACTCGATCGTGAAATCGCTCGCCACGTAAGCCACGTTCAACGCCGAGACTGGGTGCGCGGTTCATCCCGGCGCAGACCCGATGCGCGAGCGAGCAGGCGAACGAACTCCTCGCGATAGCCCTCCTCGTCGCGGCCCCGGAACGTCCGCGCACGCGACGCCGCCGAGCCGAATGATGCATCGCCACGCGACGGCGAGTCGCGCAACAGCATCCCGAACTCCGCGACTGCCGATGCAAAACCGAGATTCGCGCTCATGACCATCGGACGGTTCATCTGCACGTGGGTGAGCAGCCGACTGGTCTCGCCGTCCGGCGCCTTGTAACGCACCTTCACGGTCATGAGCTCACCGGACGCCGCGGCCCGGGTGTCGCGCGCCTCGCGTTGATACTTGAGCGGATCGACACCCGCGCCTTCGACCGCCACGCCGACCGGCGCAATCTCATAGAGCGCGGTCACGGAATGCCCCGCGCCAATCTCGCCGGCGTCCTTCTTGTCGTCGTTGAAATCTTCGCGCTGCAGCAGTCGGTTCTCGTATCCGATCAGGCGGTACGCGGTCACCTCACGCGGGTTGAATTCCACCTGGATCTTGACGTCCTTGGCGATGGTCTCGAGCGTGCTTCCCGCCTCGCGCACGAGCACCTTGCGAGCTTCGCCGATCGAGTCGAGATAGGAGTAGTTGCCGTTTCCCTTGTCGGCCAGCTTCTCCATCGTCGAGTCCTTCAAGTTGTCGCGCCCGACGCCGAGGACTGACAGGAAGATGCCGCTCTCGCGCTCCTTCTCGATCAGCCGCACCAGCTCGCTCTGACTCGTGACGCCGACATTGAAGTCGCCGTCGGTCGCGAGCATCACGCGATTGACGCCGCCGCGAATGAAGTTGCTGCGGGCCACGTCGTAGGCCAGCTTGATTCCCTCGGCGCCGTTGGTCGACCCGCCAGCTTCGAGTCGCGCCAGCGCTTGATCGATGCGCTCCTTCTGGTCGCCGGAGGTCGACGGCAGCACAAGACCGCTGGCGCCGGCGTAAACCACGATGGCGACGCGATCGCGCTCGGTCAATACGTCGGTGAGCATGCGCATTGCCGCGCGGACGAGCGGCAGTTTCTCTGCCGGCATCATCGAACCTGAGACGTCGAGGAGAAACACCAGATTGCGCGGCGGCGGGTTGCGATCCTGAGTCGCCCGTCCCTGCAGACCGATCAGCGCGAGTCGATGCTTGGCATTCCAGGGACACGCGGCCAGCTCGGTTGTGATCGAAAACGGCGCATCGTCCGTGGGCTGCGGGTAGTCGAACCGGAAGTAGTTGATCAGCTCCTCGATGCGAACCGCGCCGGGTGGGGGCAGCATGCCGTCGGTGAGCAAGCGCCGCACGTTGGCATACGACGCCGTATCGACGTCGATCGAGAACGTCGAGAGCGGCGCGGCATCTACGCGATGGAAACGACTCTCTTCGACGTGGTCGTAGGCCTCGGTATTGAATGGACTCGTGTCGGGGCTGAGAGCATCGCCCAGCAGAGGGCTCGCCAGGCTGTTCGTCGCAAGGGGCGCGGGAGTTGGAGCGCCGCTAGCGAAACCGGCGATGCCGGCACCGCCCTGAACTGCGGCCTTGTTCCGCGCACACGTGGCAAGGAACACGACGACGACCAATGCGACGAGAAGAATCGCCCACATGCGCGTACGCATGGCTCACCTCCACAATCGATGTTCTCGTCGATCCGGATCGGCGACGGGCCTCGAGCACGCAGCCAACGCAAGCGCCTCGAGCAACCCTAACGTTGGACTTAGACACCGATGCGTGTCAGTTGGTCTGCCGCGATCGATTGGCTTCGAAGCGGCAGCTGAATCAGCGGCCGCCGCGGATGAGAAACAAGCGGGAGGGTTGGCGCGCTATCTCGTAGCCGTACACCTCGGGGTCGTCGGCAATCACCAGCGCGCGCAGTCGCGTCGTGCCGGCGAGCCGGATCAGGCGCGGCCCGACGGCCGCTCGCGTAGACGATGGTATTCGGCCACGAGATCCTGCAGCCGCTCGCGGGTGAGCAGCGCCTCGGGATCGTTCGGCAGCGGCGTGTTGAGAAACCGATCGGGCAGCGTGTCTTCGGCGAGCGTCCATCCCGCCAGCACGTTGAACTGATGCTTCGCCGCGACGATGCGCCGCGCGTCTTCGCGCAGTTCGTCGGGCGTGACATCCCATCCGGTCACCGCCCGCAGCATCGCGGCCGATTCCGCGTGAAAGTCTTCGAGGACGCGGCGCAGGAACTTGCAGAGGATCAGCGAGTCCATCAACGCCGCCTTGTCCTCGGTTTCGATCGCGTGACGTACCGACTCGAGTGTCGCGTTGCGGCGATCGACTTTGTCTGAGAAGTCGACGTCGTAGGCCCCGCTGCGATTGTGATCGGCGCCGCGAGCGCCGACCGCGAACCCGAGGGCCATGGTCTGCAAGCCTCGCGGTTCATAGCCGGGGATCTCGAGGCCTTTCACCTGCGGCGCGAACGCGATCGTGTCGTGGCCGATGATGTCCGCCGCACGTCGGCTGCCGTCGGCAAGCATGTTGCCAATGCCTTCGCGCGACCCAATCAGCTCGATCGCCTTCAGCATCGCGTCACCGCTTCCGAACCGCAGCCACGGCTCGTCGAGCACACCACGTTCGACACATTCCATCGCGAACGCGATCGTGCCGCCGGTGCTGATCGTGTCGATGCCGAGCTCGTCGCAGCGGCGCGACGCTCGCAGCACGACATCGCCATCACCGACGCCGCACAACGATCCAAGCGCAAAGAGGCTTTCGTATTCGAGGCGTACTCCTCGGTCGCCGAGCGAGTAGATGTGCTCGCAGCCGATCGTGCAGGCCACGCAGCTGGCCCGCGTCCGTGCGTGGGCGACGCTGAGCTGTTCGGGCGACAGGTTCTCGGCTTCGTCGAACGTGCCGCTCTGGAAGTTGCGTGTCGGCAGCGTGCCGAAGCGATTGAACGTGAGGAGATTCGTGGCAGTGCCGAGCTCTCGGTACTTTGCGGTCGCCGGTCCGAACGAACGCGTCGAGAGATCGCGGCTCAACTCGGTGAGCTCGCGTGGATGCGCCCACTCGGTGCGCTGCGTGCCGCGCACGGCGATCGCTTTGATGTTCTTGCTTCCGAGTACCGCGCCGCTTCCGCCACGGCCAGCATGTCGGCCGTCGTGTGAGATCGTCGCGTAACGAACCGCACGTTCCCCGGCCGGACCGATCGACGCGATGAGGTAGTCGGCGCCCAGCCTGGCCCTCAGCTTCTCTTCGGCGATCGCGCACGTCTCACCACGCACGTCGTCGGCCGGCTCGAGCCGCACGGTGCCGTCGTCGATGACGAGCACCGACAACGAAGGCGCGCGTCCGACCAGGACGATGGCGTCGCAACCGGCGCGCTTGCCGGAAATCGCAAAGCCGCTGCTGGCGAGCGAATCGTTGAAGCGTCCCGTCAGAGGGCTCTTGCTGACGACGGCAAATTTCGCGGACGTGGTGAGCGGGCTACCGACCAGGGGACTGAACGCAAAGATCAGTGGGGCTTCTGGCGAGAGCGGATCGGCAGTCGCGCCGCCCTCGTCGAGGAGAAGACGAGCACCGAGGCCACTGCCGCCGATGTACTTGCGTAGGACAGCATCCAGCAGCGGGATGCGCTGCGAGCAACCGGTCGAAACGTCTACGCGCAGGTAGCAGCCGTGATAGCCGAATGGCACGGGTCTCCTAACCCCCGGCATCGGCTGAGAGAATCAACAGGCGATCGTTCGCGGCCAATGGAGTCCTCACATCGCTGACGAACTGGTCGCCATTCAAATTGGCCACGATCGACGGGTGCAGACCATCTGCGGTGATGAGCTCGCGCAGCGCAGGGCACCGCATGGCCAGCGTGCCGAGCAGCTGCCCTAGGGTCGAGGCCTCAACTTCGAGTTCCGAGAGGCCCGCACGTTGGCGAGGAATGCCGAGGAATTCGACGTACATGGCTTTGCGCGGAGCGCAAGAACGAGAGCTAACGTGATGATAACATGGGCGTTTAGGCCTGAATGAGCGACTCCAAGACCGCACCAGCGTCTGCCTCGGCTGTCCAGAATCCACCCAAGGGAAAGCGGTCGCGCGTCCGCGGCACTCCGAAAGGCCGAGGCGTCGACCCGAAATCGCTCGCGGATGTGCGAGCGCTGCTCGGCGACGCGCCGCGTCGCCGCGATCTGCTGATCGAGCACCTCCACAAGATTCAGGATCGATACGGCTGTCTGTCGGCGCCCCACCTGGTGGCACTCGCCGCTGAAATGAAGATGGCGATGGCCGAGGTTTACGAAGTGGCGACGTTCTATCACCACTTCGACGTGGTGAAGGAAGGCGACACCGCACCTCCGGCCATCACGGTGCGAGTCTGCGATTCGATCGCCTGCGAACTGGCCGGATCGCACGAGCTGCTGGACGCGCTGCCGTCAATCCTGGGCAAAGGCGTTCGCGTTCTGCCCGCCCCATGCGTAGGGCGATGCGAGACCGCACCCGTGGCGGTGGTGGGACAGAACCCGATCCCACAGGCGACGATCGACAAGGTGCAATCGACGGTCAAGGTGGGTGCCGTCAGTCACTCGACCAGCGACATCACGATCACGCCTGGGCACATCGATTACGCCGCCTATCGTGCAGATGGCGGCTACACCTTGGCGGCCTCGTGCGTGAACGGCGAGCGCAAGGCGGCCGACATCATCGCGATCATGGAAGACTCCGGCCTGCGCGGTCTCGGCGGCGCCGGTTTTCCGGCCGGACGCAAGTGGAAGATCGTTGCCGCGGAGCCGGCGCCGCGCCTGATGGCGATCAACATCGATGAGGGCGAGCCGGGCACCTTCAAGGATCGCTACTACCTCGAGCGCGACCCGCATCGCTTCCTCGAGGGCGCGATCATTGCCGCATGGGCCGTCGGCATCGACGCGGTCTACATCTACCTGCGCGACGAATACCACGGCTGCCGCGCCATCCTCGAACGCGAGCTGGCGGCGCTGCAGGCCAATCCACCGTGCACGATCCCTGAATTCCATCTCCGACGCGGAGCCGGCGCTTACATCTGCGGCGAAGAGTCCGCGATGATCAATTCGATCGAAGGCAAGCGCGGCGAGCCGCGGCTGCGGCCTCCGTACGTCGCGCAGGTCGGGCTGTTCGATCGGCCGACGCTCGAGCACAACATGGAGACGCTGCACTGGGTGCGCGTCATCGTCGAGAAGGGACCGGCGTGGTTTGCCGGCTTCGGGCGAAACGGCCGCAAGGGTCTGCGATCGTTTTCAGTGAGCGGACGGGTGAAGAAGCCCGGCGTCCACGTCGCACCCGCTGGCATCACGCTGCTCGATCTCGTCGAGGAGCACTGCGGGGGCATGCTCGACGGTCACAAGTTGTACGGGTATCTGCCGGGCGGTGCCTCGGGCGGCATCCTGCCGGCATCGCTGGCCAACGTACCGCTGGATTTCGACACGCTCACGCCCTACGGCTGCTTCATCGGATCGGCGGCCATCGTGGTGCTGTCGGACAAGGACACGGCGGCGATCGCCGCGCGCAACGTGATGAAGTTCTTCGCCGACGAGTCCTGCGGCCAGTGCACGCCGTGTCGCGTCGGCACCGAGAAAGCGCTGCACCTGATGAAAGAGCGCGCGTGGGATAAGCCGCTGCTGCAAGAGCTGTCGCAGGCGATGATGGACGCGTCGATCTGCGGGCTCGGGCAGGCGGCGCCGAATCCCATGCTCTCGGTGCTCAAATACTTTCCCTGGGAAGTGGAGTAATGCATCAAAACGCCGCAGCGCCGGGTCTGAAGACCCGGCCTACACCGTCCACTGTCACGTTCACGCTGAACGGAACGCCAGTGGCCGCGCCTGCCGACCGGACGATTCTCGAGATCGCCGACGAGCATGGCATCGAGGTGCCTCGCCTCTGCTACATGGAGGGGATGCGCCCGGACGGCAACTGCCGCACGTGCATGGTCGAGATCAAAGGCGAGCGTGTGCTTGCCGCCTCGTGCTGCCGCTATCCCAAGGACGGCATGGAGGTGACGACCAACAGCCCGCGCGCCGTGATCAGCCAGAAGATGTCGCTCGAGCTGCTGCTGTCGGATGTGCCGGAGACGTCCTACACGCTCGACTCAGAGCTCGATCTCTGGGCGAAGAAGATGGGCGTCGGCAAGCCGCGATTCGGCGAGCGGCCGCAGCCGGCAGCGGATCTCTCGCACCCGGCGATGGCCGTGCACCTCGATGCCTGCATCCAGTGCAAGCGCTGCGTGCGCGCGTGCCGCGAGGAACAGGTCAACGATGTCATCGGCTACGCGTTCCGCGGCGGGCACTCGAAGATCGTCTTCGACCTCGACGATCCGATGGGCCAGTCGACGTGCGTCGCCTGCGGCGAGTGCGTGCAGGCGTGCCCAACCGGCGCATTGATGCCGGCACGCGACGTGGCGATGGTGGTGCCCGACACGCAGGTCGATTCCGTGTGCCCGTACTGCGGCGTCGGCTGTCAGCTCACCTACAACGTCAAGGACAACCGCATTCTCTTCGTGCAGGGGAAGGACGGTCCTGCCAACTCGAGTCGCCTGTGTGTCAAAGGACGCTACGGGTTCGATTACGTCCAGCATCGGCATCGGTTGACGAAACCACTGATCCGCAAGAAGGGCGTGCCCAAGCACAAGACGTTCACGGTCGATCCCGAGAAGTGGCACGAGGTGTTCCGCGAAGCGACGTGGGACGAAGCGCTCGACGTCGCGGCGAAAGGCTTGCGCGACATCCGCGACACCTACGGCAAGCGGGCGCTCGCCGGCTTCGGATCGGCGAAGGGCACCAACGAAGAGGCCTACCTGTTTCAGAAGCTGGTTCGCACCGGGTTCGGCTCGAACAACGTCGACCACTGCACGCGTCTGTGCCACGCGTCGAGCGTGGCGGCGCTGATGGAAGGCATCAACTCCGGCGCGGTGTCGAACCAGGTGCGGGACGTGGTGAACGCTGAAGTGATCTTCATCATCGGCGCCAATCCGACCGTGAATCATCCGGTTGCGGCCACCTGGATCAAGAACGCCGCGAAGGCCGGCGCCACTCTTGTCATCGCCGACCCGCGCCGCAGCGATCTCGCGCGGCACGCCAAATACTTCCTCCAGTTCAACGCCGACACCGACGTCGCCCTGCTCAATGCGATGCTCCACGTCATCGTCGACGAGGGGCTGGTCGACGAGTCGTTCATTCGCGATCGCACCTCGGGCTACGAAGCGCTTGCCGAGAACGTGAAGAAGTTTTCACCGGAGACGATGGCGCCGATCTGCGGCGTCGACGCGAAGACGATTCGCGAGGTGGCGAGGCTCTACGCGACGTCGAAGGGCTCGATGATCCTCTGGGGCATGGGGATCTCGCAGCACGTGCACGGCACCGACAACGCACGCTGCCTCATCGCGCTGGCGCTCGCGACCGGCCAGATCGGCAAGCCCGGATCGGGTCTGCACCCATTGCGCGGACAGAACAACGTGCAGGGCGCGTCTGACTCGGGACTGATTCCGATGTTCTATCCCGACTATCAGCGGGTGAACACACCGGAGGCGCGGCAGCGGTTCGAGACGCTGTGGAACACGACGCTCGATCCCGATCCGGGTCTCACCGTCGTCGAGATCATGAACGCGGCAAAGAAGCGCGAGATCCGCGGGATGTACATCATGGGCGAGAACCCGGCGATGTCCGATCCCGACGTCGATCACGCGCGCGAAGCGATGGCGGCGCTCGACCACGTCGTCGTGCAGGACATCTTCCTCACCGAGACGGCGTATCTCGCCGACGTCGTGCTGCCGGCGACCGCATGGCCGGAGAAAGTCGGAACGGTCACCAACACCGATCGCATGGTCCAGCTCGGACGCAAGGCGATCGAACCGCCTGGCGATGCGCGCGAAGATTTCTGGTTGATCGTCGAGCTGGCGAAGCGCATCGGACTCGATTGGCGCTACACACATCCGCGTGAGGTGTTCAACGAGATGCGGACGTGTATGGACTCGATCGCCGGCATCACATGGGAGCGTCTCGAAGCCGAATCGTCGGTGACCTACCCGTGTGTGAAGGAAGGCGATCCTGGCGATCCGGTGGTGTTCATCGATGCGTTCCCGACGCAAACTGGTCGCGGCAAGTTCGTGCCCGCCGACCTCATCTCGGCCGACGAGCGTCCTGACGCGCAGTATCCGATGGTGCTCATCACCGGGCGTCAGCTCGAACACTGGCACACCGGATCGATGACCCGTCGGGCGTCGAATCTCGATTACATCGAGCCGGAGCCGGTGGCCTCGGTGCACCCGCTGGATCTCGAGAATCTCGGCGTCGAGCCTGGCGGTGTGCTGACGATCGCGTCACGCCGCGGCAGCATCTCGCTCTACGCGCGCGCCGACGATGGCACGCCGCGCGGGGCGGTGTTCGTGCCGTTCTGCTTCTACGAGGCCGCGGCGAACATGCTGACCAACCCGGTGCTCGATCCGTTCGGCAAGATCCCCGAGTTCAAGTATTGCGCCGTGAAGGTGACGAGCGGCGGCACTGTGCCCGAGCGTATGAGCTTCGGCGGCGGAAGTTTGCTCGCGGATGCGATGCGCGACGCTCGCCAGTAATGCAGAAGTCAGAATGCAGAATGCAGACAATGAATGCCGGGAACCTTCGTAGTGTCTGCATTCTGACTTCTGCATTCTGAATTACATAAGGTGACCAGCAGCAACACTCCTCACTCAGCCCACGACGTGCGAATGCAAGGTTTCGCACGCCGCCATACTGTCGCAGCCGCGCTGGCGTGGCTCGACGCGCAGCTTCGCACGCTCGACGCCGAAGAGGTCGCGCTGCGTGCCGCCGCCGGCCGCGTGCTCGCCGCCTCGATTGCCAGCGACATCGACATCCCGGGATTCGATCGGGCAACGATGGACGGCTACGCGGTCGTGGCCGACTCCACCGAGGGGGCGACGTCGTACAACCGCGTTCCACTCACCGTCATCGGCGACGCACTGCCGGGATCACCGTTCTGCCGCACCGTCGGTCGAGGCGAGGCAGTTCGGATCATGACCGGCGCGCCGATGCCCGGCGGCAGCGACTCCGTGTTGCCAGCGGAATCGGTCGAAGCCGATCCGGATGTGCGCGGACGTGTGCTAGCGGTTGCGGAGGTGTCGCCGCTGAAGAACGTCGGCCGACGCGGTGAGGACATCGTGGCTGGCACCACCGTGCTCGACTCGGGACGGGTGCTGCGGCCGCAGGACATCGGCGTCATCAGCTCGATCGGGATCGATCGGGTGCACGTCGTGCGGCAGCCGCGCGTGCGGCTCGTCATCACCGGCAACGAGCTGCTTCCGTCAGGATCGCGGCCGCGGGGATATCAGATCACCGACGCGAATGGTCCGATGCTCGCTGCGCTCGCCGAACGCGACGGCGCGATCGTCGACTTTCCTGGACTGATTCGCGACGACGCAGAAGCGATTCTGGACGCACTGATCGGGCCACCTGAAGGTGGCCCCCACGTCGATGCAGTGGTCGTCTCGGGTGGGTCGAGCGTCGGCATCGAAGACCATGCGCCGATGCTCGTTGCCACGAACGGCGAGCTCGCGGTGCACGGCATCGCGATGCGGCCGAGCAGCCCGACCGGCCTGGGTCGCATCGGCGATCGTCTGATCTTCCTGCTGCCCGGCAATCCCGTGTCCGCTCTCTGTGCGTACGACTTCTTCGCCGGCCGCGCGATTCGTGCGCTCGGCGGTCGATCGAAGGAGTGGCCGTACAGACAGGTGCGCGGCACGCTCGCCCGGAAGATCAGCTCACCGATCGGCCGTCTCGACTACGCGCGCGTGCGAGTCGACCCCTCGACTGCGCTCGGGGCAGGCGGACGCGTCGAGCCGCTCGCCGTTGCCGGCGCATCGGTGCTGTCGTCGACCACGCGAGCCGATGGGTTCGTCATCGTCGGCGACGACAGCGAAGGTCTTCCGGCTGGCGCCGACGTGGACGTCTGGCTCTATGCGTGAGCAAGAGCAGTTCCTGCAGGTCCTCGATCGCGACGAAGCCGATCGGCGCTTTCGCGCCGCGGTCGATCTGTCGCCGCGCGGCATCGAGCGCATCGGCCTCGATGCTGCGCTCAGTCGTGTGCTCGCGTCTGACGTCGTCGCTCCGGTGGATGTGCCGTCGTTCGACCGCGCGAACGTCGACGGCTTTGCGGTCATCGCCGAAGACACCTTCGGCGCGTCAGAGGAAGTGCCGCGCCGCGTGCAGCTTGCCGATGAAGTGATTCACACCGGCATCGTGCCGGCCACGATCGTTCGCCGAGGGCTCGCGGTCACGGTCGCGACGGGCGGTATGGTGCCGCGCGGGGCGGATGCCGTCGTGATGGTGGAGCACGCAGACCTCGAATCTGCGGCGGGTCCGGCTAAAGCCGGACACTACGTACTGATCCGCCGCGCGGTGAATGCCGGCAGCGGCGTGTCGTTCGCCGGCACCGACATCACCGCGGGCGAAACCGTGCTACGGCGCGGACAGATCCTCACCAGCCGCGACACCGGCGTGCTCGCGGCGATTGGCGTCGGCGCGGTCGACGTGTATCGCAAGCCGGTGGTGGCCATCCTGTCTACGGGAGACGAGATCATCGCGCCCGGCACGCCGATGCGGCCGGCGGGCATCTACGACTCGAATGCACAGGTGTTGTCGGACGCCGTTCGTGAACTGGGCGGCGAGCCTCGCCGACTCGGCATCGTGCCCGACGACATCGATCGCTTGCGCGGCAACGTGCGCGAGGCGATCGAGATCGCCGACATCGTGCTGTTGTCTGGCGGCACGAGCAAAGGCGCCGGCGACGTGTCGTATCGCGTCGTCGCCGAACTCACCGATCCAGGAATCGTCGCGCACGGCGTCGCGCTCAAGCCGGGCAAGCCGATCTGTCTGGCGGCCACGCGCGGCCGCCCGGTGGTGGTGCTTCCGGGGTTTCCCACGTCGGCGATCTTCACCTTTCACGAGTTCGTCGCGCCGGTGCTGTCAGCGATGGCCGGACGCACGCACGAAGCACGCACCAGGGTGCAGGCGCGGCTGGCCGTGAAAGTGAACAGCGAGATCGGCCGCACGGAATACTTGCTGGTTGGTCTCGTCGACGCCTCAGACGTAGTGTCCGGCTTAAGCCGGACCTCGTTGGTGGCGTATCCGATGGGGCAAGGCTCCGGCAGCGTCACCACCTTCAGCCGCGCCGATGGCTTCACCACAATCGATCGGCATGAGGAGATCGTCCCCGCTGGAACGATCGTCGACGTGCAGCTGCTTGGCGGCGAGCTCCAACTCGCCGATCTCGTCGTGATCGGCAGCCACTGCATCGGCCTCGACTTTCTGCTCGGCGAGCTGCACACGATTGGCATCCGCTCGAAGTTCCTCGCCGTGGGCAGCCTCGCCGGACTCGAAGCCGCCAAACGCGGTGAATGCGATGTCGCCGGAATCCATCTGCTCGATGCTCAGAGCGGCGAGTACAACCGGCCGTTTCTCACGCCGTCGCTCGAGCTCATTCCGGGATATGGGCGCCTGCAGGGGATCGTCTTCCGCACGGGCGACGGGCGCTTCGACGGGCGCAGCGCCGCCAATGCGATGGCCGAAGCAATCGCCGACGAATCCTGCGTGATGGTGAATCGCAATTCGGGCAGCGGCACGCGGGCGCTGATCGATCGGCTGCTCGGCGGGGCCAAGCCGACGGGCTATGCCGTCCAGCCGCGCAATCACAACGCGGTTGCCGCTGCCGTCGTACAGCAGCGCGCCGACTGGGGCGTCACCCTCGACACGATCGCACGCAACGCCGGACTGGGGTTCATTCCGGTTCAACACGAGCAGTACGACTTCGTCGTACCGAAGACGCGCGTCGAGCGCCCCGGCGTCAAGGCGTTCATCGAGCGGCTGGCCAACCCCTCCACTCGCGATGCGCTCGCACGCCTTGGCATGAAGGTCTGAACGCGCCGCGTCTATTGCATAATCTCGGGCCATGCCGCTTCATCGCATCCTGATCCTTATTCCTCTGCTCTGGCTGGCCGCGCCGCCGATTGCGCAGGCCGACCAGTCCGACGATTTCATTCAGGCGCAGATGAAGATGTTTCACCTGCACGGAATCTCGGTCGCCGTGATCAGGAACGGCACGATCATCAAGGCCCAGGGCTATGGCGTGGCAGACGACGAACGGAAGACGCCGGCGTCGACCGATACGGTCTACAAGATCGGCTCGGTGAGCAAGCAGTTCATCGCCACGGGAATCATGCTGCTCGTGCGGGACGGCCGCGTCGGGCTCGACGATACGATCGGCAAGTACATCGACGACGTCCCTGCGGCGTGGAAGCCGATCACGGTCCGCCATCTGCTGACGCACACCGGCGGCCTCGTGCGAGAATCACCCGGTTTCAATAGCGACAAACAGATCCGCGATGCCGACGTGCTCAAAGCGGCGTACCGCGTTCCGCTGCTGTTCACGCCGGGGCAAAAGTATGAGTACTCGAACGTCGGCTACTACGCCTTAGCCGAGATCATTCATATCGCCAGCGGCCGCCCGTGGCAGGAGTACATCGATGAAAAGGTGTTCCAGCCGGCAGGCTTGAGCATCGTTCCCACCAACACGAAGAAAGCGATCGCCAACAAGGCGCGCGGCTACGACGGACGGCACAATACGAACGTCGCCGCCGACTGGGTGGCGCTGCGCCCCAGTGGCGCGTTTCTCTCGACCGTCCTCGACCTGGCCAAGTGGGATGCGGTGCTCTACACCGATCGCGTGCTCACCGACGCCGAGCGTCGGCAGATGTACACACCGGTTCGCTTGAACGACGGCACGACGGCCGCGTACGGGTTTGGCTGGCACGTGGAGTCGCGGGACGGACGCCGATTCGTGTGGCATGGCGGCGGGCTGCCCGGCTTCTCGTCGCAATTCGTTCGCTACATCGACGACGGGATCAGCGTGATCATGCTGACCAACGGCACCGACGTCGATTCGGGAGCGATTGCGAACGGACTCGCACGAATGTATCTGCCGGCTCCCGCGACGAAGCCGTAAACCGCTCTCCGACACCGGAGAGCGGCTGTGCGTGCGAATGAACCGCCGGACGCGTCAGCCTTTGACCGTCAACTGGTTCTGAATCGTGTAGCCCTTCGCCTTGTCGCGTGCGATCTGCTCGGCAATCGTCTTCTGCTGAGCCGTCGGCACCGATCCCTTGAGGACGACGGTCTTGGTGTTCGTCTCGGTATCGACGTTGATGTTGCTGGCGTCGACTCGACCGTCGGCGATCAACGCGGACTTCACGTCCACGGTGTTCGTGGCACCGGCGGTCTTCTCAACGGCTTTTTCAGTGTCCTTCTGCGCGCCCTTCACGGTGTTGGCGCACGCACCGGCGAGCGTGGCGGCGAGAATGCAGGCTGCGATGCCCATCAGGTTTCTGGTCACGGTTGTTCTCCCGGGGGAACTCATCACCACCGCCGTTAAAAGCACGCGCAGTGCCAAGTGCGCACCTGCAGCAGGACGGTCTTTTCGACCACAGCGTTGACCTCAGCCTGCCTCGTCCGCTGAGCCTACATTCATCCAAAATTACCAATCGTGTGATGAATCCGACCTGAGGCGTGTCGTCGTGCGCGCTATCATCTCAAGCGCGATGCGATCTCGTCGTTGCACGTTCCTCTTCCCGATGCTGCTGGCCGCCTCGGCGGGCCTCATCGCAGCTGCCGGGTCCGAGCCGCAGACGCCATCCACGGCGCCCGCTCTGACGTATGACGTCATCTCGATCAAGCCGCATGTCGGCGACACCAATTCCGGCAGCATGCGGCAGATGCCTGGTGGCGGCGTCATCGCCGTCAACGCCAGCACGCGAACCTTGATCACGCTGGGCTATTCAGGGCTCGCGACGGAACCGATCGGGCTGCCACCCTGGGCGACGAGCGACCACTACGATGTGAACGCGACTGCGACACTGAAGGAACCGTCGATCGACGACCGTCGCGCGATGATGCGCGCCTTGCTCGCCGAGCGATTCAAGTTTGCCGCTCACTTGGAGACACGCGATCAGCCGGCATTCGATCTCGTGCTCGCCCGCAAGGACGGCCGTCTCGGTCCGGGGCTCGTGCCCTCCGACATCGATTGCGCCAAGCGGGCCGCAGAGCAACGGGCGGCGGCGGAAGCGGCGCGAAAAGCAGGCACGCCTCCGCCTCCTCAAGTCTTCACGCCGCCGGCTGCGGGTTCGCCTGTACCGCCGTGCAGCATGCGCTCGACAGGCAACGTCGTCGAAGGCGATTTCAACATGGCTGGAGTGGCGTCGCTCGTTCGCCCCATGGTCGGCCGATATGTCGTCGACAAGACGGGGTTGAGCCGCTTCTACCATCTGAAGCTCGAAACCGCGCACATGTTTCAACCGCCAAGTCCCGACACCGCTCCTCCTGCCGCCGACGACACACCGTCGATATTCGCGGCGTTGCCGGAGCAGCTGGGGCTCAAGCTCGAACCGTCGCGGGCGCAGGTCGAGGTGCTCGTCATCGATCACATCGAGCGGCCAACTGATAACTGAGATGAGGCGGTGAGCGCAGGCCCTTCGACGGTGCTCACGGCCGGCGGCATCGTCCTCTGCGGAGGCAGGTCGACGCGGATGGGCACATCAAAGGCGCTCCTACCGTTCGGCCACGAAACGATGCTGCAGCGGGTCGTGCGACTGCTGAGCGAGGTGGTGCCGACGATCGTGATCGTCGCCGCCGTCGATCAAGAGCTTCCCCCTCTGCCAGCGCATGCCGTTGTGACGCGCGATGAGCGCGAGGCGCGTGGTCCGCTCGAAGGCCTGCGCGCAGGGCTGAAGGCCCTGCCCCATGACATGGAGCGCGCCTACGTGACGAGCTGCGACGTGCCGTTGCTCGCACCGGCGTTTGCGAAGCAGATGCTCGATCTCTCAATGGGGTACGACGCGGCCGTCATGGAGATCGATGGCTTCACGCATCCGCTGTCGGCCGTGTATGCGCGATCGACGCTGTCTCCCATCGATCAGCTGCTCGCCAACGATCGGCTGCGGCCGGCGTTTCTGTTCGAACTGGTGAAGACGCGCCGCGTGCGTCCGGAGGAGATGACCGCCGACCCGGATCTCCGCACGCTGAGAAACCTCAACACCCGCGAAGACTACGAGCGTGCCCTCGTAGAGGCGGGTCTTCCGCCTTCGCGCGAGGCTTCGGCGGACCCGCCGTAGCCTTGGCGCAGGCGGGTTAGACCCGCCTCGCCTCGGCCAGGTTCGGCACTTCTTCACCAAGCGCCGTCGCCAGATCGATCTGGTGCTCCTGCTCCTGTCGCAGGATCTCTCGAATCTCTTCGGCGATCGCATACTCGTGCAGCGCCTCGCACTGCGTCACGCGTTCGCGATACGCGCGAATGGTCGCGTTCTCGTTCTCGAGATCGGCGCGCAGCATCTCACGCGCGTCGTCGGTCTCCTTCACCGGCAGCGCTTTGGTGGTGGGCATGCCACCCAGGTAGTCGATCTGTTTGGCAATCGTGAGGGCGTGCGCCAATTCCTCACCCGCGTGCACCTTCAGTTCCGCGGCAATCGCCATGTATTCGGCGCCCTTCAGCACTTGTGAGTACACCGTATACGCGATGATCGCTTGGTACTCGCGCGAGAGATCCTCGTTGAGCTTCTGGATCAGCGTCTCGCGCGTAGTCTTCGTCGTCTCGGTGGCAGCAGTGGCCATGTTCGCCTCCGGTAGAGTCGGTCGTGCCCGACTCGTATCTAGCCAGGGGCGTGCTAACAGATGGCGGCGGATCTATCGAGACGTGATCAGCGAGCGGAGTTGCGAAGGAAGACGCGCCAGGTCCGGAACGCTCACCATCGCTGGAGCGATCGGCGCTGGACCGTTTGCCGTCAGCGATGCGCGGCCGGCAGGTCCGAGCAGGCTGGCGACGAAGGCGATCGCCTGATCGCGATGCCGGCTGTTCGTCGCGATCGTGAGCCCCCATTCCACCACGGTGGCGGGAATCGTCACCGACGACGCCGCACCTGGAATGCCCAGCCCGGGCATCGTCACGCTCGCGCTGTACTTCGTGCGCGGATCGGACAAATCGATGTCGCGCGGCAGCGCGGCGTAACGATAGGACGGGTCGGTCTTGGCCGTCCTGGCAGCGTTGTGCTCGTAGGTGAACTGGAAGGTGACGTCCTTCCCTAACGTCGGCGCCGGCGTCGTTGACGAGGGGTCGGCGACGTTGATCTGATAGTGCTGCAGCAGCGCGTTGTAGAGCCCGGGCACCTTGTGACGTGCCTGTGCGAGCTCGAATATCAAGTGCGCGCGATAGCCGCCGGGGTCCATGAACGGATGCGCACCGCTGATGCGGACGCCCGGTGCTGTCAGCGCCTCGTACCACTGACCTGTGACCTCCGGAATCGACGCCGGCGGATTGAACGCGCCTGAGAGCGTCAGCGCCTTGATCTTGGGATCGGTCGCCGAATACGCCAGCACCATGCGGCCGCGTGCGAAGACGATCGTGTAGTCAGCCAGGCGGGCCGGCTTCAGCATCGCGTCGATCACGAGATGATCGGCAGGCGCAATCACATCGCATTCCAGACGACCGGCGGCAAATCGCCGCACGAGATCGACGCTGCCGCCCGACGTATCGCTGATCGCGACCGACGGATGCTCCTTCTTGAACTGGTCCTCTACCTGCGTGAACGCGGCGAGCAAGCTGCCGGCATGGCACACGTGCAGCTCGTCGCGTGACGATTGCGCGTGAAGCGTCACCACAAACGCGATCGCCAGCGCGAGTGCGATTCGCCCTTCGTGTCCTTCGTGTTCTTCGTGGCTCAGAATGCCACCTCCATCGATGCGGCCACTGTGCGCGGCTGGCCGAGATGGGCGGTGTAGCTGCCTACGTTGGTGCCAGTAATGTTGCCCGGACCCAGCGTCGACCAGTAGTGTGCGTCGCCAATGTTGTTCACGTTGAGCCGCCAGGTCGCGACGGCCCCTTTCAACGCGTGCGCATACCGCACGCCGGCATCGACCACGTTGTACGACGACGTGTAAGCGGTGTTCGCGTCGTCGATCGGACGCCGGCCAACGAGCTGCCAGTTCAACGACACGAACGCTCCCGACAGCGACGGAACTCGATACTCGCCGAGCAGGTTCGACTTCCACGTCGGGATGCCGACGAAATGCTTGTCGTTCGCCTCTGCGGCGAGCGTGTTCGTCATCTTGGGATCGAGAATGGTGAAGCCGCTATACGTGACCAGCCGCGATCCGATTCGGCCGCTGACCATGGTCTCGAACCCGTAATTCAGCTGATCGCCAGAGATGCGGAACACGTTGTCCGTCGCATCGAGATTCGCGAAGGGGCGTTCGAGGCGGAACCACGCGGTCGCGATATCGATCGCACCGAGCGCCACCTTGTAGCCGATCTCCTCTTGATGCGTTCGATACGGCGCGAGGCCCTGCCCCGCGTTCACCGCGGTACCAGGCGCGAGATCGCCCTGCTGCAAACTGCTGCCCCAGGTGGCGTACATCGTCATGCGCGGTTGCGGCTTGTAGATCACGCTGATCAGAGGACTCACGCCATCGTCTTTGTACCCGCCTGTCCTCACGCTGGCGTTGTTGTAGTTGTCGGTCCAGATCCAGTCCTGGCTGACTGACGCGCGCATTGACCATCCTCGTCCCAGGCCGATGTTGTCGGCGATGCTGACGCCCTCTTGATGAATCGCGCTCGAGAGGAAGATGTTGACGTGCGTCGGTATGCCGGCGGCCGGCAGCGGGAACACCACGGGTAAAGCGACGTTGGCGGTTCCGAGGCGCACGCTCGCTGCGGTTGGATTCGTGACATCCGAATACGACTTGAACGTGTATCCGGTCACGCCGACGGCGATGTCATGGCTCACGCGACCTGTCGTCACTCGCCCATTCAGATGCGAAAGGTTGCTGAACACACGGAAGCGAGGCGCGAAGCCGCTGGCGAGCGACGCCGTGTAGTTGCCCACGTTGTCGGTGAAGGCATTGACCTGAGTGCTGATGTCGCGTTCGACGAGTTGATCGAGCGCACCCACACTCAGCGACCAGTTCGGGCTCACCTGGTGTCGCACGCGCAATTGCCCGATGCGCGATTCGAGGTCGACGCCGGCCTCGGGCTGTCCGTAGCCCGGCCGCGCGGGATCGGGCGCATCGGCGGGAACCAGCACAAACGCGGTGCGGGTGTTCGCGCGGCCGTAGGTGAACCATCCGGGAAATCCGCGCTGCTCGAGATTGTAGTGGCTGTAAAACGCCTCGACGACGGTGCGCTCGAAGGGGCGCACATCGCCGGCGGCGCTGATCATCGTGCGCGTGAGCTCGCTGCCGTCAACGAACGTCTCGCCGTTGCCACCAAGCGCGTTGACGCGATAGCCGAATCGGCGATTCGGACCCACACGGCCACCGAAGTCCACTTGTCCCGTCGTGACCGACCGGCCGTCGTAGTTCACCGTTGCCCGGCGCACGAAGCGTTCGGTCGGCCGCTTCGGCACGAAGTTGAACATTCCCGACGGATTGGCCGGACCGTAGAGCGCCGCGCCGATCCCGTTGAGCACCTCGATCTGCTGCAGCGACTCCATGCTGTTTGCACCGGTGACGACGATGCCCATGCCGTCCATGCGCGCGTTCTGCATGTTGCTGCCCTGCATCCCACGGGTCGCCGGGCGCAGAATCTCGGAGCCCTGCATCTCCTGGAACTCGACGAGCGGAAGATACTTGGACGCCTCCTTGAAGTTCTTCACTTGTCCATTCGCCATGAGCTCGCTCGGCAACACGCTCACGGTGTACGGCGTGTCGAGGAGTCGTGATGATCCCAGTGGGCCCAATGAGGTGGCGTCGGCGCGATATCCTGAAGCGACCGCGCGGCCTTCAACAGACACGAAGTCGGTTGCTCCCGCGAGCGCAAGCGACACATCGCGCGTGACCGACTGCCCTGCGGCAAGTGAGATGGTGGCAGTGGTGGCAGTTTGGAATCCCGGTGCGCTTACAGCAACGGCATACGCGCCGGGCGCGACGCCATCGAACCGATAGCGTCCCGCCGCATCGGTGCGAGCAGTCCGCAATTCGGTTTGGCCGTTGAGCAGCACAACACGCGCATCGGGAACGACGGCTGATTGCGGATCGGTCACCGTGCCGGTCACCACGGATTGCGCCGTCGCTGCGTGCGCCGAGAACAGCGCGCATACGAACACCATACCCACGAACCGGCGAGAAATCATGCCGACCAGGATCGGGCTCTTCTGCTTCCCCGTCCAATCGGTAGTTCCGATGAGGCTATTGGCCTCGTCGATGACGAGTCGCCAGAGACGCATAACCCACAATCAACGGTAGGGCGAACGTGAGCGCGTAATAGAGATACACATCCGGCTTGTAGTAGCCGTCGGGAGGATTGAAGGCCTTCACAATGAACACGTAATCGAAGAGCACGGCAATCGCCGTCCACACGATCGCGACGATCGCGTAATCGCGCAGCGAATCACTCTTCACGCGCCGCAACAGTACCCACCATGTGATGACAAACGCGATCGGCGTGATCACCCAGCCCAGCACCGTCGTCGGGAGCACGAAGAACAAGGCGACCCCGAGAAGGTAGCCGATCAGCCAGAGCACGAACCCCCAGCCGAGCGACTTCTTCAGGAGTCGCGTGCTCATGCGGAACTACTGCCGCCTCGAGACGGCCGGCGGCTCGGTGATGCGTGCGCACTCGAACGCGGCAAGGACGAGCGGCGACACTGGATCGCGATCGACGGCGACAAGACCGACGCTGTGCTCCACCAGCGGTTGCATCAGCGGCACTGCCCGCACGTCGGAGACCGGTCCGATCACTTCGAGGAAGTACTCCGGAATGATGGTGGCCAGCCCCATCAAGTGGACGTTCGCACACAGGTTGATGACGGAGTTGCTCTCGAGCCGCGGCACCGGGGCGCAGTTGGCGTCGCGAAACGCGCGATCGATGATCCGCCGGTTCTGCATGTCGGGCGTGAGCAGGCACAGCGGCTCGGTGGCCGCGTCGGCCCAGGTCACCGATCGCGCGTGCGCGAGCGGATGGTCCGCGCGGACCAGCAGACAGTAGCGCTCCATGTAGACCGCTTCCGA
>Ga0075425_100001648_pt1 | contig 21924 bp, 21 predicted proteins | sample SoiMethybrSBSTD4_FD_75300 | JGI IMG/M metagenome (GOLD analysis project Ga0075425, IMG submission 75300) | Bulk soil microbial communities from a Populus tree surrounding site in Tennessee, USA - Soil MetaG P. TD hybrid SBSTD4 | ecosystem: Environmental > Terrestrial > Soil > Tree plantation... | reverse complement strand
AACGTCCCGGCGCGCATGAGCGACGGCACGGCGGAGGTCTCGTGCCGCGTCCCGTCGGGGCTCAGCACGGCCTGGGGAACGACGAGCGCGCCAACGGCGAGGTCCGGCGCCAGCGCGCCGCATGCCCCCGCGGAGACGACGACGGTCGGCCGACGCCACGCCGTCGCGCGTTCGGCGAGACACGCGGCCCGCGGCCCGACGCACGCGACCTCCAGGACACCCGCGCGGTAGTGCGGCCACTCGCTGCCGGAGAGCGGCGGAAGACCGAGATGGCGCGCGAGGCCGCGCGCCTCGACGTCGACGGCGGTGAGGACGAGGACCTGGCTCACGCCCCGCGCGCGGCGTCGGGCGTCGTGTCCGCGGGGGCGGCTTCCCCTTTGCGCCGGATCCACGCTTCGTACGACTTGCCGGCCGCGGTGTCCTTGCCCGTGAACCTGATCGCGGCGATCTTCGCGTACGGAATGGTGAACGGCCCGGCGCCGTTCCGGTCGAACATCTGCACGAAGGGCTCGGGCGCGTGCGCGTCGCGGTTGAACAGGTAGCCGACGAACTGGCTGCCGTCGTGGCGGATCACGGTGACGTCCCCGCGATAGTCGAAGGCCCGCTCGATGATCTCGGCCAGGCTCGCGTCGGCGCCGACGACGGGCGCCCAGCCCTCGAGGCTCGTCTCGGCGGACTCGCCGGCCATCACAGCTTCCCCGTGACCGTCGCCACCACGGTGTCGCGGAATCCGCGGAGCGAGCCGAACGTGTGATTCACCGCGGTCGGCTCGTAGCCGCAGTGGACCATGCAGTCCTGACATCGCGGGTTACCGCTGGCGCGGCCGTAGCGGTCCCATGCGGTCGTGGCCATCAGCTCGTCGAAGGTCTCGGCGTAGCCCTCCTGCAGCAGGTAGCAGGGGCGCTGCCAGCCGAAGATGCTGTACGTGGGATTTCCCCACGGCGTGCATTCGAAGTCCTGCTTGCCCATGAGGAACTGCAGGAAGAGCGGCGACTGGTTGAACTTCCAGCGACGCTTGGGATGCTCCAGCATCTTGCGGAAGAGCTCGTGGGTCTTCTGCCGCCGCAGGAAGTGCTCCTGATCGGGAGCCTTCGCGTAGCTGTAGCCGGGCGACAGCATCATGCCCTCGACGCCGACATCCATCATCTCGTCGAAGAACATCTGCATCCGCACCGGGGAGGCCCCATCGAACAGCGTCGTGTTGGTGGTCACGCGGAACCCACGTCGCAGCGCCTCGCGGATCCCCTCGAGGGCCACGTCGTAGACGCCCTCGCGGCAGACCGCGTCGTCGTGCTCCTCGCGCAGCCCGTCCATGTGGACGCTGAAGGAGAGGTACCTCGAGGGCGTGAAGAGGCCCTCGGCGAGCTTGTCCTTGAGCAGGATCGCGTTGGTGCAGAGATAGACGTACTTCTTGCGGGCCACCAGCTCGCGGACGAGCCGGCCGATCTCCGGGTACATCAGCGGCTCACCGCCCGGGATGGAGACCATGGGCGCGCCGCACTCGTCGACGGCCTTCAGGCACTGCTCGACGGTGAGGTGCTTGCGGAGGATCTGGGGCGGGTACTGGATCTTGCCGCAGCCCGCGCACGCCAGGTTGCAGCGGAAGAGGGGCTCGAGCATGAGCACCAACGGGTAGCGGCGGCGACCTCTGAGCCGCTGCCGGAGGACGTACGAGGCGACGGCCCACATCTGCGAGACAGGTACGCTCATGCCCGCTGCATTCCCCTCGTGTCGAGGACGCCGGGTTCCGGCGTCCGCCGCGCCATCATCCACAGCACGCCGGCGAGCGCCGCATGGAGCGCGAGGCCGGCCGCGAGCACCCACCATTCACCGATCCACCCCGCCACCGCGAGGTTGAACCCAAGCACTGCGTAGTATAACGCTATGCCGGTCGCCGGCCGGCCATGCACCGCCGGCGGCCCCGCACACATCGCATACGCCGCGACGGCGACGGCGCCCACCAGCCACCACCCCGCGAAGTTCGACAGCGGCACGCCGAAGTACACGCCGCCGTCCGGGTAGTAGAAGATCCGCCCGAGGAACCACCGGTCGCCCCGCACGGCGATGGGGTCGATGACGATGTCGAGCATCATCATGAGGAGCCCGGCCAGCAGCGCCGTCGCGCCGAGCGACGCGGGCCGGGCGGCCAGCGCGCGCCGGGCCAGGCACAGCGAGGCGTAGGCGAGAAAGGTGAACGAGAGCGAGTCGAAGAACGGCACGTCGGCGATGTAGAGCTCCCGCCCGCGGGTGAGCCCCGTGTAGTGATAGAGCCCGAACGGGATGCCGATCCGCGTCGAGGCGAACTCGGCCAGCCACGCGATGGGCCACACGATGCCCCCGAAGAGCAGCGTGCGCGCCCATCCCAGATCGCGGACGCCCGCGACGACGAACGCCGCGAGGAACAGGAAGACGTACGGTCTGAGGATCAGGCTGCCGACGAGGAGATCCATTTTCTGACTGTGATTCCGCATGTTACCATCACCTTCCGTGACGGCCCTCGACTCCGCCATCGCCCGCGCCCAGGCGTTCCTGCTCGGCGCACAGGCGGCGGATGGCCACTGGGTCGGCCAGCTCGAGGCCGACACCACGATCACCGCGGAGTTCCTGCTCCTCGGCCACCTCATCGATCGCGTCAACCCGGATCGCGAGCGCAAAGCCGTGCGCTATCTACGGAGACGGCAGCGCGCCGACGGCGGTTACACGCTGTTCGAGGGCGGCCCGACGAATCTGTCGGCGACGATCAAGACGTACTTCGCCATGAAGTTGGCCGGCGTCCCGACCGACGACCCCGCCATGGCGTCGGCGCGCGCACGGATCCTCGAGATGGGCGGGCCGGTGAAGGCCAACGTCTTCACCAAGATCCAGCTGGCGCTGTTCGGCGAATACGACTGGAACGGCGTGCCGGCGATGCCCGTGGAAATCATGCTGTCGCCGCCGTGGTTCGTGTTCAGCCTCTACGACGTGTCGTACTGGTCGCGCACGGTCATCGTGCCGCTGCTTGTCATCATGGACCGCAAGCCCGTGAAGTGGCTGCCCGAGCACCTGTCGCTCGACGAGCTGTGGCCGGTCCCCCGCGAGCGCGCGAGCCTGCGCTTTCCGCGCGTGCCCGAGCCGCTGGGGTGGCGCTCGCTGTTCTGGAAGAACTTCTTCATCGCCGTCGACGACGGTCTGAAGATCTGGGAGCGCTTCTCGCCGCGGCCGCTGCACAAGCGCGCGGTGGAAGCGGCGCGGCTGTGGCTCGAGGAGCGGCTGGCCTCGCCGGGCGGCCTCGGCGGCATCTACCCCGCCATGGCCAACGCGATCCTCGCCATGCGGTTGCTCGGCTACCCCGACGACCACCCGCTCGTGCTGGGACAGCTGAAGGAGATCGAGGCGCTCGCCGTCGAGGACGACCACGAGCTGCACTACCAGCCGTGCCCCTCGCCGGTCTGGGACACGTCGCTGGCCGTCAACGCGCTCATCGAGAGCGGACTGCCCGCGGATCATCCGACGATGCATCGCGCGGCGGACTGGCTCGTGGAGCGCCAGGTCCTCGTGCCCGGCGACTGGCAGATCAAGCGGCCGTACGTGCAGCCGGGAGGCTGGGCCTTCCAGTACCGGAACGACTTCTACCCGGACCTCGACGACACCGCGATGGTGCTCATGGGCCTGGAGAAGACGGCGGGGCTCGAGCCCGATCGTCTGCGCTTCGCCAAGGAGCGCGGGCTCGGCTGGTTCCTCGGCATGCAGGGCCAGGACGGCGGCTGGGGATCGTTCGACGCCGACAACGATCGCCTCTACCTCAACAACATTCCCTTCGCCGACCACGGCGCGCTCCTCGATCCCTCGACGGAAGACCTGACGGGCCGTGGCCTCGAGCTCCTCGGCACGCTCGGGTACGGCCTCGACTTCGAGCCGGCGCGGCGCGCGCTCGGCTTCATCCGGCACACGCAACGTCACGACGGTCCCTGGTTCGGCCGCTGGGGCGTGAACTACATCTACGGCACGTGGTCGGTGCTCCGAGGGCTCCGCGCCATCGGCGAGGACATGCGGCAAGATTACGTGCAGCGCGCGGTCCGCTGGCTCGGGCAGCGCCAGAACAGCGACGGCGGCTGGGGCGAGACCTGCGAGAGCTACGACCGCCCGGAGCTGGCCGGTATGGGGCCCTCCACGCCGTCCCAGACGGCGTGGGCGCTGCTCGCGCTGCTCTGCGCGGGCGGCGAGCGGTCCGCCGCGGTCGAGCGGGGCGTGGCGTACCTGCTGCGCACGCAGCAGGCCGACGGCGCATGGGAGGACGCGTACTGGAACGGCACGGGATTCCCGCGCGTCTTCATGCTGAAGTACCACCTCTATGCCAAATACTTCCCGCTGTGGGCGCTGGGGGTGTATCGCCACATCGTGCATGCCTGACCGGCGTCTCGCCCTTCCGCTGGTGCCGTTCGAGGCGCTCGGGCGCTGGGCGACCGTCATCGTGTTCGCGCTCGGGCGCTTCGGCACGTTCATGCTGCTGGCCGTCGCCACCATCGTCACGCCGCCGTTCAAGCTCCGCGCCTTCGTCGATCGGATCAACTACATCGGCTTCCGGTCGCTGCTGATCATCCTGTTGACCGGCGCGTTCACGGGAATGGTCCTGGGGCTGCAGCTCTACCTCACGCTCACCCGCTTCGGGTCGGAGGCGTTTCTCGGCCCCGCGGTCGCGCTCTCGCTGATCCGCGAGCTCGGGCCCGTGCTGGCGGCGCTGATGGTGACGGGCCGCGCCGGATCGGCGCTGACCGCCGAGATCGGCATCATGCGGATCACCGAGCAGATCGACGCGCTGACGGTGATGGCGCTCAACCCCTTTCGGTACCTGGTGGCGCCGTCGATCCTGGCCGGGCTCGTGACCTTTCCCCTCATGACGGCGCTCTTCGACGTGGTCGGCATCTTCGGCGGCTACCTCGTCGGGGTCGAGCTCTTCGGGCTCTCCCAGGGGACCTACTTCGGCGAGATGCAGACCTTCGTCGACATGCGCGACATCATGACGGGGTTCTGGAAGTCGCTGTCGTTCGGGATCATCGTCACGTGGGTCTGCACGTACAAGGGGTTCCACGTCGGCCACGGCGCCGAGGGCGTCGCACGCGCCACGACGCAGGCCGTCGTCCTGTCCTCCGTGCTCATCCTGGTGTGGGACTACTTCCTCGGCACGGTCCTGCCGTGATCGCCCGTCGCGGATGACATGATCAAGGTCGAAGGCATCACCAAGTCGTTCCGCGGGCAGCCGGTGCTCCGCGGCGTCGACCTCGAGGTGCCCGACGGCTCGATCACCGTCATCATCGGGCGGAGTGGCGGCGGCAAGACCGTCTTCCTCCGCCACATGATCGGGCTGCTGCGTCCGGACAGCGGCCGGATCTTGCTCGACGGCGTCGACCTCACGCAGCTTCGCGGTCGCGACCTCGACCGGGTCCGCGATCGCTACGGCGTGGTCTTCCAGGGCGGCGCCCTCTTCGATTCGTTGACCTGCGCCGAGAACGTCGCCTTTCCGCTCCGGGAGAAGACGCGCCTGCGCCGCGCCGAGATCGCGGACCGCGTGGCCACGAGCCTGGCGCGTGTCGGCCTCGCCGACGTCGCGGGCAAGTACCCGGCCGAGGTGTCGGGCGGGATGCGCAAGCGCGTGGCCATCGCCCGGGCGCTCGTGACCGAGCCGGCGATCGTCTTCTTCGACGAGCCCACCACGGGCCTCGATCCCGTGCTGGTCAACACGATCCATCGGTTGATCGTCGAGCTCCACCGTCGGCTGCACTTCACCGCGGTGATGGTGAGCCACGAGATCCCCGAGATCTTCGAGATCGCCGACTCCGTGGCGATGCTCCACGAGGGCCGCATCGTCGAGGTCGGCCCGGCGGCCGTCATCCAGGCCTCGCCGAACCCGATCGTCCAGCGGTTCATCCACGGAGAACCCGAGGAACGTAGCTAGGGAGACAACGCATGGAGCGGACGAAGGTCAACGTCGCCGTGGGCCTGTTCTTGGTGCTCGGAATCTTGGCATTGGCATACCTTTCGATTAGACTCGGCAGAGTTTCGTTCTTGGGGGGAACGGGCTACTTCGTCTCCGCCGACTTTCCATCGGTGGGCGGGCTGAAGGCGGGGTCGAGCGTCGAGATCGCGGGAGTTCAGGTCGGTCACGTGGAGTCCATCGGGTTGGCCGACTATCAGGCGCACGTGGTGCTGCGGCTCGACCGCAGCGTGAAGCTGCAGGACGACTCGATCGCCTCCATCAAGACCAAGGGACTGATCGGCGAGAAATACATCCGCATCAGTCCCGGCGGCTCGGACAAGCTCATCCCCCCGAACGGACGCATCCGCGAGGTCGAGGCGCCCGTCGACCTCGAGGAGCTGATCTCGAAGTACATCTTCGGCAAAGTCTAGGTAAGGAGGACGGTGCATGGTGATCGGGGATCGGCGCCGCGTCCTAGCCGCGTGCGCTCTCCTGATGGTGGTCCTGTTCGTCCGCGACGCGTGGGCCGGCCCGCCCACCGATCAGCTGCGGAGCCAGATCGATCGCGTCGTCAAGACCGTCGAGGACCCGGAATTGAAGAAGGACAGCCGGGCCCGGGAGCGCCGCATCGCCGTCCGCAAGATCGCCGACGAGATCTTCGATTTCAACGAGACGGCCAAGCGGTCGCTGGCCCGCCACTGGCTGCAGCGCACGCCAGCCGAGCGCAAGGAGTTCGTCGACCTCTTCGCCAGCCTCCTCGAACGCTCTTACATCTCGAAGATCGAGCTCTACAACGGTGAGCGGATCGCCTATCTGGGCGACACCGTCGATGGCGAGCAGGCGACCGTGCGGACGAAGATCGTCACCAAGCAGGGCACCGAGATCCCCATCGAGTACAAGATGCAGCGGACCCCCGGCGACCGGTGGCTCGTGTACGATGTGGTGATCGAGGGCGTGAGCCTCATCGCCAACTACAGGACCCAGTTCAACAAGATCATCCAGACCTCGTCGTACCAGGAACTGGTGAAGAAGATGAAGACGAAGCAAGCCGACTTCCAGGACGACCAGAAGCGGACGTCGGATCGATCCTAGTGGGCGGCGCCGGCCTCCTTCCGCTGCTCGAGGCCCACGGATTCGACTTCTTCGCCGGTGTTCCCTGCTCGCTGATCGAGGCGCTCATCCGCGACCTCGAGTCGCACCCGCGGCTGCCTTACGTGGCGGCCGTGCGTGAGGACGTCGCGGTGGGCATGGCGGCCGGTGCGTGGCTCGCGGGCCGCCGGCCGGTGGTCCTCATGCAGAACTCCGGCCTCGGCACGAGCCTCAACGCGCTGGCCTCGCTGTCGCTGATGTACGGGCTGCCCGCCCTGCTCGTGGTGACGTGGCGCGGCTACCGCGGCAAGGACGCCCCCGAGCACATCCTGATGGGCGAGATCACGCCGACGCTGCTGGACCTGCTCGGCGTTCCCTACCGCGTGCTGTCCGACGCGTCGCTGGCCGAGGACGTCGCGTGGGCGGCGAGCGAGATGGACGCACGCCAGGCGCCGGTCGCACTGATCGTCCCGCCGGGACTGACCTCGGAGGGGGGCTTTGCCTACCTTCCGACGGCCGCAGCGGGTCTGACGGCCCGCTCGCGACCTGCCTCCCCCCAGAAACAGCATGGCGCCGGCGACGCCGGCGCTCGAACGGACATGCCTGCGCTGCCGGACGTGCTCGTGCCGACGATTTCGCGGCTGGCGGCGCTGGAGGTCGTCGTGAAGAAGCTCGGTCGAGAGCCCGCGATTCACGCGAACGGTTACATGTGTCGGGAGTCGTTCTCGATCGCCGACCGGGGCGAGAACTTCTACATGATCGGCTCGATGGGGCTCGCCTCCGCGATCGGTCTCGGCCTGGCCATGGCCCGCCCGGCGCCGAAGACGGTGGTGCTCGACGGCGACGGCAACCTGCTCATGAACCTCGGCATCCTGCCCATGGTCGGCGCACTCGCCCCGGCGGGGCTCGTCCACTGCGTGTTCGACAACGAGGTGTACGGCTCGACCGGTAACCAGATCTCACCGTCCCGCGCGTCGCGGCTCGACCGGCTCGCCGCGGCCGCCGGCTACCGACGCGTGATCTCCGTCACCGAGCCGGCCGCGATCGCCGCCGCGTTCGACGAGATGCTCGACAGCCCCGGTCCGCACTTCCTGCTGGCGAAGGTCACCACCGATGAAGCCGAGGTGCCGCGGATCCCGCACACACCGCAAGCCATCCGGGACCGGTTCCGCCGACACGTGGCCGCGGCGTGAACGCGGTCATCCTGGCCGCGGGTGTGGCGCGCCGGCTGGCGCCGCTCACCGACCGCACGCACAAGTGCTTACTCCCGGTCGGCGATCGGCCCCTGCTCACGCGCATGCTCGATGCGCTCGAATCCATCGGCGTCCGTGAGAGCGTGCTCGTGGTCGGCCACTGCGCCGACCAGGTGCGCGCGGTGGCCGGAGACAAGCGCGGACCGATGCGCGTGCTGTACGTCGACAATCCCGAGTACACCCGCGGATCCGTCCTGTCGCTCTATGCCGCCCGCGCTCACCTCGCGGAGCCGGCGCTCATCATGGACGCCGACGTGCTGTTCCCCCGTGAGTTCCTGCGTCGCCTGGCGGGAGCCGCGGCTCCCAGCGCCTTCCTCATCGATCGCGGGTTCGCGGACACCGGCGAAGAGGTGAAGTTCTACACGCGCGGGGATCGTGTCATCGCGCTCGGCAAGAAGGTCGTGCCGGAGTCGTGGGAGCAGGTCGGCGAGGGGGTCGGGTTCTTCAAGTGCGGCGCCGAGGCCGGGCCCGAGCTCGTGCGGCTGCTCGAGCAGGTCATTCGCGACGGCGACGGCCTCAACGAGTACGAGGACGCGCTGCACATGCTCGTGGCGCGCCGTCACGTCGGCTGGGTGGATGTCACCGGGCTGCCGTGGACGGAGGTCGACTTCGCCGAGGATCTGCGCCGGGCGCGCGACGAGGTGTTGCCCCAGGTGGCGCGGCTGGACGGCGGGTGATCACCGAGGCCACGCTCTATCTCGCGACGGCGGCGGACGCTGACGGGGCGCTCCTCCGGGTCGCCGGTCAGCCCGTGGCCTTTCGCGCTGTCGACGCCGCCGTGCGCGCGGGATGTCGTCGCGTCGTCGTGCCCGCGCGCTTTCGCGGCACCGACGTGGAGCGGGCCATCGCCGCCAGCCCTTCGGCACGCGCGGCCACCCGCTGGCTGGAGGATCAGGCGGGGCCGCCCGGCGGGCCTTCGCTGCTCGTGCCCGCCGCGGCGCTCGTGTCGGCCGCCGATCTGCAGCGCATCGTGCGCGGCGAAGGGGCCACGGTGCTGGCGCCGGCCGACGCGGGCGCACCCTTCGTCGCCGCCGACGCCGACCTCACGGGCGTGCTGTGGCCGGAGATCCGGTCCGAGCGCCCGCTGGTGTCGACGCTCGAGCCGCTGCTCGCCGACCGGGCCTCGAAGCGGGCCGCGGCCGACTGGTACGTGCACGTGACGAGCACGCGCGCGGTGCGCGAGGCCGAGGCACGCCTCTATGGCATGCTGGGGAGCCCGATCGACACGCCGCTCGACACGGCGTTCCACCGCCGCCTATCGCGGCCACTCACGCGGATCGCCATCGCGCTCGGCCTCACCCCGAACGTGGTCAGCCTCTTGAGCCTGACCGTCGGCCTGCTCGCCGTCCGGGGCTTCTGGCGCGCGACGGTGGGCAGCGCGGTGGTCGGCCTAGTCCTGTACGCGGTGGCCGTCGTGCTGGATCACTCGGACGGCGAGGTCGCGCGGCTGACGCTCAGCGAGTCACGCGTGGGCGAGTGGCTGGACGTGGTCAGCGACACGCTCGTGCACGGCCTGCTCGTGCTGGCGATGGGCGTGACCGCGCAGCACGCGGCGGGTCACGGTGCTGCCGGCCTGGGCGTGCTGGCCGCGATCGGCGTCGGCGTCAGCGCGATGCTCGCCAAGACCTCGCCACGCAGCGCCGGCCGCGGGGTCGGCGGCTTCCTCGACGCGCTCGGTAGCCGCGACGGCTTCTACGGCATGCTCGTCGGCTTCATCCTCGCGCTCGCGTTCGCGCCGTCGGCCCTGCCTCTCCTCATGATCGTCGTCGCCGCCGGCTCCCACGCCTACTGGCTCACCCGCCTCGCCTACCGCCTCCTCGCCCCCGCCCACTGACCCGCAGCCGAACGCGGCGGCGGGAACGCCCCGCCCTACGACGTCAGCGGAGCGACGGCAAGCACGATCGCCGACCGTGATCACGGCCGCGCGGGCGGAAACAAGCGCCGCCTCCGAATCCGCCGGGGGGGACGGGCGGGGCTAGGGGCTGGTCAGCGATCCGTGTCGTACGAGCAGCCAGGTCGCAACGCGGAAGATGATCGAAAGACACCGCGCGCGTGACCGCCAGTCAGTCGGATCGTCGACCAGCCCCCAGCCCCGCCCGTCCCCCCCGGCGGCTCGCGCGACGAAGCTACGTGCGACGAGTGAAGACCGCTCGGAACCCGAAGTAGGCGATGGAGTCCTTCATGTTCGACACGAACCGCTTGAAGCGCGTCATGCGCGGGTCGGTGACGTACTCCAGCGTGAGGCTGACGCGCTCTTCGCCCTCGCCCAGCGGCGTGATCGCGTGCCACAGCTTGTCGCCGTTGAAGACCACGAGCGTGCCCGGCTCCGTGGCGAGCCTGAGCTCCTCCGTCGGGCGGCCCGGGTCGTCCTTGTAGAGCTGGCACACGAGCCGGCTCGAGGAGCGCTCGATGAGCCCGACCAGGATCGTGTAGCGCGCGCCCACGTAGTACGACGTGTCGTAGTGAAAGCCGATGTGGTCCCCCGGCTCCGTGTAGAAGTAGAGCGCGCACGCGTGCGGATCGCCGTCCGGGCACGGCTGCACGCGCTCGCCCGTGACCCGCGCGAGGAATTCGAGGAAGCCCGGGTGATGGTAGAGGGTCAGGATCGCGGGGGCGTGAGCGGCCAGCGCGTAGGAGCTGACGCTGCCGCCCTTCTTGTGGCGGGGGATGTAATTTCGATGCAGCGCGGGACGCACGCGATCGACCTCGTCGACCAGCGGGCGGACAACGGTCAGGGGCAGGAAGCGCTCGAGCACGAGCAGCTCGTTCTGCCGCCAGTAGGTGGCCCGGGCCGCCTCGACGTCGGCCGCCGCAAAGACGCGCGTCAGCTCTTCGCGCACGGGACCGACGACCGTCTCCATCACGCGCACCTCTCCATCCACGGCATCGCGCGAGCATGATACACGCGTGTGCTACACTGGTCGCCACGACCGGTCCCGCTGCCGCGTGATCGATGTCGAACAGGAGGCGCCTGTGGCATCCCTACGAGTAGCGATCATCGGTGTCGGGAACTGCGCTTCGTCGCTCGTCCAGGGCATCGAGTACTACCGCGACGTTCCCGACGATGGCTTCATCCCCGGCCTCATGCACCCGCGGCTCGACGGCTATCACGTCCGCGACATCGAGTTCTCCGCGGCCTTCGACATCGACGCGCGAAAGGTCGGGCGCGACCTCTCCGAGGCGATCTTCGAGGCGCCGAACAACACCGTGCGCTTCGCCGAGGTCCCGCACCTCGGGGTGCCCGTCCACCGCGGCATGACCCACGACGGCCTCGGCACGTACCTGAACCAGGTCATCACCAAGGCCTCCGGAGCGACCGCGGACATCGCCGGCATCCTGCGCGACACGGGCACGCACGTGGTCGTCAACTACCTGCCCGTGGGCAGCGAGATGGCCACCAAGTGGTACGTCGAGCAGGTGCTCGACGCCGGCTGCGCGTTCGTGAACTGCATTCCCGTCTTCATCGCCCGCGAGGCGTACTGGCGCCGCCGCTTCGAGGAGCGCGGCCTGCCCGTGGTGGGCGACGACGTGAAGTCGCAGGTGGGCGCGACCATCGTGCATCGGGTGCTCACGCGGCTGTTCATGGACCGCGGCGTGCATCTCGATCGCACGAGCCAGCTCAACTTCGGCGGGAATACCGATTTCTACAACATGCTCGAGCGGGAGCGCCTGGTGTCCAAGAAGATCTCCAAGACGGATGCCGTCCGCTCTCAGCTGCGCCACGACCTGCCGGACGACGCCGTCCATATCGGCCCCAGCGACTACGTGCCGTGGCTGGCCGACCGCAAGTGGGCTCACATCCGGCTCGAGGGTCGCGGGTTCGGCGACCAGCCCATCAACGTCGAGCTCAAGCTCGAGGTCTGGGACTCGCCGAACTCCGCCGGCGTGGTCATCGACGCCATCCGGTGCTGCAAGATCGCCCTCGACCGGGGCTTGAAGGGCGCGCTCCTGGCGCCCTCGGCGTACCTCATGAAATCACCGCCCGAGCAGTGGGCCGACGACACCGCGCGCCAGCGGCTCGAGCGCTTCATCGACGGCGAAGAATAGTTGATCCTCGTTTCCCTCACCGGTGGCTTCCTGCGCCGGTTGGTGCGCGCCTCCTGCGCGTCACCACTCCTCACGCTGGCGCTCGGGGTCCTCCTCGCGGGCGTCTCCGTCTGGTACGCGCTTGCCAACCTGACCTTCGCCACCTCCACGGCCTCGCTCCTGCCCCGAGGGCAGGCCTACATGCAGCGCTTCACCGAGTACGAGCGGCTGTTCGGCGAGATCGACGACCTCATCATCGTGGTGGAGGCGCCGTCGCTGCCCGAGGCCAAGGTCTACGCGAGCCGGCTCGTGCGCGAGCTCCGCACCCGCCAGGTTCCGCTCGAGCACGTGACCTACCGCATCGACCCCAAGCAGTTCGAGGGCCAGGCCCTCCTCTATCTCTCCAAGCACAAGCTCGCGGAGATCCGGGACCGGATCTTCGACTACCAGGACTTCATGGAGAGCTTCGCGGCCCGGCCGACCCTCGACCAGCTCGTCGACGGCCTGGCCACGCAGATCGCCGGGGCCTTCGTCACCGGCTTCCTCGACCTCGGGCTCGAGACCAACAAGGGCGCCAGCGACCTGCGCTTCATCGAAGACCTCGTGGCCCAGGTCTCGGCGCGGATCGAGCGTCCCGTGCCGTACGTGTCGCCGTGGGGCCCGCTCTTCTCCGTCGACGCCGACGACAGCAACGCCGGCTACTTCCTGTCCGACGACGAGAGGCTGCTGTTCATCCTGGGCGTACCGCGCAGCAAGACCGGCAGCTTCACGGCCGACCGCGAGGCCATCGAGGGCACCCGTGACGTGATCCGGACGCTGCGCGCGGAGTTCCCCGAGGTCCAGGTGGGCGTGACCGGCAAGGCCGCCCTCGCCAACGACGAGATGGTGGCCGCCTTCCGAGACAGCGAGCACGCGACCATCCTGGCCTTCGCCTTGATCCTGGCCCTGCTCCTCGTCGCCTTCCTGCGCGTGGGCAAGCCGATCGTGATGCTGCTCGTCCTGGCCCTGAGCCTCTGCTGGTCGATCGGCTTCGCCACGCTCGCCATCGGCCACCTCTCGCTGTTCTCCGTGATGTTCATCTCGATCGTCATCGGCATCGGCATCGACTACGGCATCTACTTCCTCTTCCGCTACGAGGAGGAGCTGTTCCTCGGACGCACGGTGCAGCAGGCCCTCGAGGTCACGGCGGGACGGAGCGGGCCGGGCGTCCTGCTGGCGGCGGTGATGGCCGCGGGCACCTTCTACGTGCTGGCCCTCACCGACTTCCGCGGCGTGCAGGAGCTCGGCATCATCGCGGGCAGCGCCGTGCTGCTGTCCTGGGTGGCCATGACCACCGTCTTCCCCGCGACGCTCGTCATCATCGATCGCCGGCGCGCCCACCGTCCGCGCACCACCGTGCCCCGCGCCATCGCGCTCGAGCGGATCCGGATGCCGCTGGTCGAGCGCATGGCCGCCTCACCGCGGATCGTCCTCGGGCTCGCCCTCGTGCTGACGCTCGTCTCGGCGTGGGGGCTCCGCTCGGTCGGCTTCGACTACAACCTGCTGAACCTCCAGGCCAAGGGCACGGAATCCGTGGCGTGGGAAAAGCGGATCCTCGCGACCTCGGGCCGCTCCGGCTTCGCGGCGCTGGCCACCGCGCGGTCGCTCGAGGAACTGCGGCGCAAGACGGCGAGCTTCGCGCGCCTGTCCACGGTGTCCGAGGTCGACTCGCTCCAGATGTTGATCCCCGAGGACCAGGAGGAGAAGCAGCAGATCATCCGCGCGTTCGCCCCCATCGTGGCGCCCGTGCGCATCGCGCGCCCGCAGCCCGTGGACCTGCCGCGCCTCGTCGCCGGCTTCGAGACGCTCAAGCGCCGGCTCGGCATCGCCGAGAACGAGGCGCCGGCCGGCGACGCCAAGCAACGCCTGGCCAAGCTCACCGCGGCCATCGATCGACTCGTCCGCAAGATCCGCCAGAACGACGCCGATGCCGTGGAGGCCTCGCTGACGGCGCTGCAGCAGCAGCTCTACCGCGACTTCGTGCGGAGCTTCCAGCGCTTGCAGGCGAACCTCTCGCCCAAGCGCGTGGGTCTGGAGCAGGTGCCCGCGGAGCTGAAGAACCGCTACTACAACGCGAGTGGGCTGTTCCTCATCCAGATCCACCCCTCGGTGAACATCTGGGACCGCGAGGGCGCCCGGAAGTTCGTCACCGAGCTGCGGACGGTCGACGCCGAGGTGACCGGCACCCCGATCATCACCTACGAGGCGATCCGGCTGATGGAGCGGGCGTACTGGCAGGGCACGCTGTACGCGGTCGTCCTCGTCACCGCGCTCACCGCGCTGGCGCTCCGGCGCATGCGCGAGACGCTGCTGACCCTGCTGCCGCTGGGCCTGGGCCTCGTGTGGACGGCCGGGCTCATGTACTTCTTCGACCTGAAGTTCACCCTCGGCAACGTCTTCGGTCTGCCGTTGATCCTCGGCGCCGCCTCCGAGTACGGGCTGAACATCGTGCTGCGGTTCATGGAAGGCCGCGATCACGGCGGTCCGCTCATCGCGCGCAGCACTGTCATGGCCGTGCTCATCAACGGGCTCACGAACGTCGTGGGCTTCGGCAGCCTCATGCTGGCGGCCCACCGCGGCATCTTCGGCCTGGGCCTGCTGCTCACGCTGGGGACGGCGGCCAGCCTGCTCGCCGCGCTGGTGATCCTGCCGGTCCTGTTGCGCATGGTGCAGCGGATGCGTGCCGGGCGGATCGCCCGGCGCGCGGTCAAGGACGCCGAGGCTCAGGCCTTGACGGTGCCGAGCGCGGAGCGCGTCGGGCGGCGCGACTGACCGCTCGCTCGTTGCTCCGACGCCTCCAGCAGCTCCACCCCTTCCAGACGCCCGACACGCGACGGCTGGCCACGCTGTTCGCCGTCGTCTATTTCGCGCAGGGCATGTGGAACCTCCCCGTCCAGACGCTCACGGTGGTACTCAAGGAGCGGGGCCTTTCGTCCTCCGCGGTCGCGGACTTCTTCCTGATCAGCACCATTCCGTGGCTGATCAAGCCCGCCTACGGCCTGCTCTCGGACTTCGTGCCGCTGTTCGGCCGTCGCCGCAAGAGCTACTTCCTGGTGACGTCGGGCGTGGCGTCGCTCGCGGGATTCGCCATCGCCCTCTCGGCCCAGCCGTCCTACTGGCGCCTGGCCCTGCTCTACACGGCGATGGGCTTCGGTCTGGCGTTCACCGACGTGCTCACCGACGCGGTGATGGTGGAGGCGGGCAAGCCACGCGGCCTGACCGGTGCCTTTCAGGCCGTACAGTGGGCGGCCATCAGCGTCGCCACCCTCGTCGGCGGCGTGCTGGGCGGCGACCTCGCCGAGCGGCGCAGCCTGCACTGGGCGTTCTTCCTCGCCGCCGGCTTTCCCCTGATCTCGTTCGTGATGGCCGCCCGGTACCTCCGCGAGCCGCGGGTGCGCTTCGATGCCGCGGCCTTTCGCGCGACGTGGATCTCGATCCGCGCGGCGGCGACCCATCGCGACGTGTGGGCGGTCGCGGCATTCATCTTCTTCTACGACTTCAACCCGTCGTTCGGCCCGGCCTTTCTCTACTACCAGACGGACGTGCTCCACTTCAGTCAGCGGTTCATCGGCGCGTTGACCTCGCTGCAGGCCGTCACCGGCATCGTGGGCGCGATCGTCTACGCCCCGCTGTCGCGGCGGGTCCCGCTGCGACGGCTGATCGTCGCCAGCATCGGCCTCGCCGTGGCGAGCACGCTCGGCTATCTCGCCTACCGCGGTCCGGTCTCGGCGCTGATCATCGATGGCCTGTGGGGCGGCATCGCCATGATCGTGCAGCTCAGCATCCTCGACCTCGCGGCCAAGGCGTGTCCCAAGGGCGTGGAGGGCACGTTCTTCGCCCTCTACGCCTCGATCTACAACGGCGCGGTGCAGCTCTCGACGAATGTCGGCAGCCGTCTGTACGACACGCTCGGCTACACGCCGCTCGTGCTGATCTCGGCGGCGTTGACCGCGCTGGTCTGGGTGCTCGTTCCGTTCGTCGAGATCGAGCGCATCGAGGCCGCGGCTCGGCGCGACGCGGCGATCGTCACGTAACGTCTTGTATCCGGGCCGCGTGGCGCCGCGGGCGCGCGGGGGCGTGGGGGACGGTCGACGATCCGACTGACTGGCGGCGATGCGCGCGGTGTCTTTCGATCATCCCTCGGTAAGCCGCGCACACAATCCCTACGACACGGATCGCTGCCCGCCCCCCACGCCCCCGCGCGCCCGCAGCGGCAGTCGTTGTCGCCGTTCAGGCGCGCGTGTCGGTCGGCGGCATGGCCATACCTTTGGTCCGGGCGGCTGCGAGGTAGGAGCGGCGGAGCCAGCGGAGGGCGAGGGAGAGGTCTTCGGGTGTGTCGAGGTTCAACTCGACCCAGCCGCGGCGAGCGAAGCGGCGGTGCGGGCGGAGACGAGCGTCGGTCAGCGCGCGGGCTTGATCGTCGCGGGTGAGGCGCAGCCACAGATCGTGGTCGCGCTCGCGCACGGGGAAGCAGGCGAAGAGATCGTCACCGACGAAGTAGCTCCACCGGCCGAACATCGGCGTGATCCGCACGCCGGTCCACTGGCCGAGCGCTTCGTTGAGCCGCTGGGCCACGCCGGCGCCGCCGCGCGCCAGCACGCGACGCGTCTTGCGGCCGCGGCCCATGCCCCTGAACCGACGGGCCATCTGTTACATGGGGGCCCCGAAATGGCCCCCAAACCCCCAACGCTCGGAACCGCCCCGGGAAACCCGGGGCGCTCCTCGTTTGCGCGTCACGGAAAGACTTGCTCGTAGGCGAAGCGCGCACGCTCGCTCACGGCGCCGAAGTGGGCATCGTACTCCGCGCGCAGCGTCTTCATGTGGTCCGACTCCATGAGCGCGCGGAAGTTGGCCTCGTTCACGAGCTCGTAGACGGCCATGTACTGGTAGGTGTCCTCGCCGAGGATCGCCCGGTAGCGGCGGGCGCTCACCGCGCCCTTCCACTGCAGGAACTGCGGGACGTGCTCCTCGTTGTACCAGCGGTTGAAGGCGGTCTCCTGGTCCTTGCGGATGGTCGCCTTGACGATGAAGAGCACGGTCGCCATGAGATTCCTCCTGCGCGCGCGGTGAGCGCATTCTGCCATTGACAGCCTCTCGGCCGCCATGCGAAATGAGTCCATTTGGGAAGGAGAAGTCAGGATGGCGTCCACACGCGTTCGATTCGCAGCGGTCGAGGGCGCGGCGAAGCTGTTCGGCCCCGACTTCAACGACTACCTCGTCGCGCTCCACGATGCGCTCGGCGCGCGCATTGCCGATCTCCTCGCCAAGCGCACCGCGATGCTGAAGGCGGCGCACCAGGGCCGGCCGCCGGGGCCACGGCCGGCGAGCGAGGCCACCACCGGTGACTGGCGCGTGCCGCCGGTGCCGGACGAGCTGCGCAAGCCCGGCATCGAGATCTCCGGTCCGTGCTCCATCACCAGCATGTTCATCAACGCGCTGAACCCGGGGCCGGAGGGCGAGCGGGCGGAGGGCGATCTCGACGACGACGAGGACTCGGGCGGCCACCGGCTCGTCGACACCGTGCGCGCGGCCCACAACCGGCTGGCTGCCGTCCACCGCGAGCTGCAGTACGTCGATGCCGAGCGGCGCAAGGAGTACCGCATCGTCGAGGGCGAGCTGCCCTTCTTCATGCACCGTGAGCGGGGCATTCACCTGTTCGAGCCGGAGGTGACGATCGACGGGGCGCCCGTCTCCGCCGCGATCCTCGGCACCGCGCTCACGCTGTTCTACGCCGGCCGCGCGCAGGCCGAGCGCGGCCAGGGCATCTACTTCTATCTGCCCAAGCTCGAGCGGGCGGAGGAGGCGCGCTGGTACCGTGACCTGTTCGACGCCAGCGTCGAGCGGCTGCCCTACCTGCGACGGGTCCCGCTGCGCGGCATCGTCCTCGTCGAGTCATTGCCGTGCGTGTACGAGATGGAGGAGATGCTCTACGAGCTCGGGCCGTACGCCGCCGGGCTCAACGCCGCGCGCTGGGACCTCAAGGCGAGCATCTTCGAGTACGTGATGGCCGATCCCAAATCGGTGTGGCCCGACCGCTTCGGCGTCGACATCAAGACGACGCCGTTCCTGGCCGACATCTTTCGCCGCCTCGTCGCCATCTCGCTGAAGCGCGGCGCCGTACCCATCGGCGGGATGGCGACGGCGCTGCCCAATCCGGATCCCGAGGTCAACCGCGTCGCCGCGGAGGCCATCGCGGCCGACAAGGTATGGGAGGCGCGCCAGGGGTTCCTCCGCGGCTGGGTCGCCCACATCTTCCACATGAAGACGGCGGCCGACCCGTTCAAGAAGCTCATCGGGTCGGGCTGGGCGCCCACGCCCGACATGGCCAACCCCGAGAAGTATCCCGTGCGCATCGAGGTGCCCGCCGGACCCATCACGCTCGAGGGCACGCGGCGCAACGCGCGGATGGTCGTCGAGTACGTCGAGGGCTGGCTCAACGGGCGCGGGGCCAAGGGCATCGACAGCCTCGCCGGCAAGCCCGGCGTCCACCCCGCGCTGATGGAAGACCTCGCAACGGGACGCATGTCGGTAGCCCAGATCGCCCAGCGCATCCTGCACCGCGCGCGCACGACCGAAGGGCCGGCGGCCACGCACGACGCCGCGCTCGTCAAGCGTCTGCTCCGGGAAGAGACGGATGACATCCTGGCGCGTTTGCGGTCCAGCGTGACCGGCGCGGGATACGCCGATGCCGAGGCGCGCTATCGCAAGGCGGAGAAGATCGCCATGCGCTGGATCAAGAATTACGTCGACCTCGACTTCCGCAGCCTCGGCTCCTACACCCGCGCCGACCTCGACGCCATCGCCTCCGCTCCCGACGCGTTCTGAGCTCCCTTGACCTCACGCGCTCGGCGCGGCAGGGCGGCTGGTGGGCTGGCGTCCGGTCGACGATCCGACTGACTGGCGGCGTCGCGCGTGGTGTCTTGCGATCATCGTCGCTATACGAGTTGAACAACCCGTACGACACGGATCGCTGACCGGACCCCAGCCCACCAACCACCCCGCCGCGGCTACCGCGCCCCGGGAGGGCGCGAGAGCGCGCTACGGGAAGCGGTAGCGGGAGATGTGGAGGTGGACGCCGTGGCTGGAGGTGGGCTCGATGGTGATCTCGCCCGTCCCGCGCAGACAGCGGAGCTTGGCGCGGTCGAACCGGGCGATCAGCTGATCGAAGTCCTCGGCGACCAGCGACAGCGCCACCATGCCCTCGATCCCGCCCACTTCCTCGGCCGGGACCACGAGCAGCGCTCCCCGCCCCACGCCCAGCATCGTCCGCGGGCCGCCGTTCATGGCCACCTCGGGCAGGCCGAACAGCGACTGGAAGAGATCCGCCGTACGCCGCGGCTCGCGCGCGCCGATGACGAGCCGCTTGAGATCGAGCGGGGCGGGCGGCGCGGGCGGCCCGCCGGCGGGCGGCGTCGCCAGCTCGACGAGGACGCCGGCGCACGCTCGGGGATGAAGAAACGCGACGCGTCCGGCCAGCCCGGCGCGGGGCACCGGGTCCAGCAGCTCCACGCGCCTCTCCTTGAGGCGCGCCAGCATGCGGTCGACGTCGGTCTCGAAGCACAGATGATGGAGCCCCTCGCCGCGCTTGGCGAGGAAGCGCCCCACCCCGTTGCCCGCGTCGAGCGGCTCGAGCAGCTCGATCTCCGTCTCGCCGGCGGCGAGCAGCGCCGCGCGGACACCCTGGTCGGCGATCGTGGCTTCCTTGACGAGCGGCAGGCCGAGGGTGTCGCGGTAGAACTCGTAGGCCCGCTCGAGATTCTTCACGACGATACCCGCGTGATGAATCCGTCGCATGACGGCTCTCCTCTCAGCGAACGAATGGGGCCACGCGACGCGCGCACGCGTCGCGGATGCGGATGCGATGATTCGCGAGCAGCCCGCGCGGCAGTCGACGCGGCGGCGCCCAGCTGAGCGCGAGCGTCTCGTCGCAGACGGTGAGACGACCGCGGCGGACCCGACACTCGAAGCAGACGTTCACGTAGTGCCACGACATGCCGTTGGGATAGCGCACGACCTGCAGCTCCGGCCGGGAGTACAGGCCGACCAGCCGGCCCGGGCTCACGGTGAGGCCCGTCTCCTCGCGCACCTCGCGGGCGACGGCCTGGTGGAGGGATTCCCCGATCTCCAGCGAGCCGCCCGGCAGCCCCCATTGTCCGCTGTCGGCGCGGCGTTGCAGGAGCACCCGGCCGCGACGGTCGAAGATCACGGCTGAGACGCTCGCCCGGATACCGATGACCCGAGCAAGGTCCCTCTCGCGCGTGATCACGTTCACAACCTAACCGACGCACCCCGGCTCCGCAACACCGACGCTCGGCCCGCGTCGCGTCGCGGTCGGCGCGTCAGCCCGCGCCCGAAGTGAAGAGCCGCTTGAACTGCTCCCACGGGAGCGGGGCGTGTGCGGCGACGCCCGCGTTCTCGTTCACGTGCGCCATCGTCTTCATGCCGACGAGCGCGGTCCCAATGCCCGGCGTGGAGCGCACGAACTGGAGCGCGCGCTGGGCGTCGGAGCTGGCGCCGGGCAGGAAGTCCGCGATGACGGGCGGCAGATTGCGCGTGAGCTGACCCTGGTAGACCGAGGCCGACGCCATCACGTACACGTCGAGTCGGCTGGCCGCCTCGAGCGTCGAGACGGTCTCCGTGCCCATCGGCTGGTTCGCGCGCGTGAACGCCTCGGTCATGGCGAGGTTGTACGGCAGCTGGATGGCCCGGAAATGATGATCGGGGCCGCCGACCTCGCGGGCGGCGGCCACCACGTCGCCCAGCACGAGCAGGCCGGGCGCGCCCGGCGGCTCGCGGTACCCGTTCCAGGTGGCGGTGCCGTAGCGCGCGATCTTGCCCGCGGCGACCGACTCCTCGAACAGCTCGAAGGCGGCGCGCAGCCGGCGCATGAACTCGTCGCGGCCGACGGCCTCCAGCTGGCTCTCGGGATTGTGCAGATAGTAGAGGTCGAGCGTCTCGAGCCCGAGGTTCTGCCGGCTCCGCTCGATCTGATCGGCGAGGTACCGCGGCGTCATGCAGTGCGAGCCGCCCACGACGTCGTCGGGCGCGACGATGCCGGAGGTCAGGTAGGTCTCGGTGAAGTACGCGGCGGGATCGCGCGGCAGGTCGGCGTCGAACGGGATGTAGCCGCCCTTGGTGGCCACGAAGACCTCATCGCGCGCCACCGTCTCGCGCGCGATGGCATCGGCGAGGACGGCGCCGATCGCGCGCTCGCTGCGCTGGTGGCGGTAGTTGATCGCGGTATCCACCACGTTGACGCTGCGCTCGAGGGCGCGACCGACGGCGCGCCGGTAGAGCGCATCCGTCGCATCGTCTTCGCGGCCGAGATAGGTGCCGACGCCCACGCTGGCCAGGCGCAGGCCACGCTCGGTCAGGCGAAAATGCTCGGGCAGGACGTCGCGGCCGGCCCGTCCCGCGTAGCGTGCGGTGCCCGCTTCGGTGGCGCGGCCGGCGATCATGCGAGCCTCAGCGGTCACTCAGGCCTCCCGGTAGATGAGCAGCAGCACGCCGACGGCCACGAAGCAGACGCGCCAGATCCAGCCCGGCGCGGCCCCGGCCTCGGGC
>Ga0075425_100001643_pt1 | contig 21951 bp, 23 predicted proteins | sample SoiMethybrSBSTD4_FD_75300 | JGI IMG/M metagenome (GOLD analysis project Ga0075425, IMG submission 75300) | Bulk soil microbial communities from a Populus tree surrounding site in Tennessee, USA - Soil MetaG P. TD hybrid SBSTD4 | ecosystem: Environmental > Terrestrial > Soil > Tree plantation... | reverse complement strand
GCTTGCGGCCAAGTTGTTTGGCCGGCCAGTTTAGGCGTGGCGCGATTGCTCGTCACGATCCCTTCGAGGACCCGGCCCTTCTAGCACCTGGCCCTTCTGGCACCTGTCTCTTCTCGCGCCTGGCCCTTCTGGCACCTGGCCCTCGCCCTGGCAGCACCTGGGACGAGGTGCCCTTCGAGGAAGGCGGCGGGGAGGTCTCGTTCTCCGGGCATGCACAGGCGGGTCGTCGGCTGGACGGGCGCTGGCCAACAGTAGGGGACCTACCGGGAAGAAGGTGGTCCTTGCGTCTGCGGCAGCTATCCCGATTCGCTGCTCATTGACGAGCAGGGGTGGAGCTGAAGGCTAAGTCGCGAAAAGCGAAGCATCACTTCCAACAAACTTGGTCAAGAGAGTGATCCAGGCGCCTCAATGGCAACGTGTGTGCGCTAAAGGCCGAGCTTGCGTTATGCGATGGACTTGGCCATTGCCGCTCGCCCTTGCTGGCGCCGCAGCCTTGCACTGGCTAGCGGAGGAATGCGGCCCGACACACTTTGCCTGATAAGGGGAGCGATTTTGTGCATTGCGTGGCGTACGTCGGAGGCGCTGGGCTCTCGCTGTGCGCCTTCTTGCAGTGCGTCTCTGTGCTGTCGGCGGCGGCCATGGGCGCCCGAACGCTACCCCGCCGCCAGGCAGAAGTAGAGCGCCGCACCGATGGCCGCGGATACTGCAACCCCCGCGAGGAACCCGCGGAGATCAAGCCGGCGTGGCCCTTGGCCTGCGGCAAACACCGAACCTCCAGCCAACAGAGGAGCCACCGGCGGATGCCGCAGCGCAAGCGCCAAATTCATCTGGGAGGCTCGCGAAGGCAATGCTGTACGTGTTGGGAGGGCTTCGAGGTTCGGACTCAGGTTCGCTCGTGGCGGATCTGCAAATTGGCGTTGGAGCAGGCGCTTCAGGTTCTCATACGCCTCCGCGGCAGCGTTCACATCGCCGGCCAAATCGGCCGCGGCATCGGCTATCGTGGGCTGGCCAGACCTGGCCGAGCTCGACATGATGACCCGTATGGGAGTGGATGACACCATTCTTCTGCCTGCCCATCTGACAATGCCAAGTCGATACTGCGGTGGCCGACGAAGCTTGATCCCACGCCGACCTCGTGTGCAGAGCCGTTACGCTGCTCCGGGCAGACGCAGCTCGGGATGTTCTGTCGCCTGGCCCAGCACGGGTCTGGCCCTAGCAAGCAGATCAGCGATCATCGTGTCGGCACGCGAGCTCAGAGGTTCTTGGCTCGCCTCGGTAATCGCACGCCCCTGGTTCATTGCCTTGCGATAGTCCAAGTGCTCCGGGATATCGCCAGCGAGGACGGTGTAGTCGAGGCCAGTCAGATAGGTGCGCGCGCTTGATGCCTCGTCATCTGCGAGGGTCCTGCACAGTGCAAAAGCGAACGCATCACGCGAAACTCCGACGCGTTCCAAGGCTCGAAACACCAATACGGCCGGGTACAGGTCGTCAACGCTTGGGCTCGTCGGTTGTACCAAGTAGGTCGCGTGCGCGGCAATTTCGGCAACGGCATCGCTGATGCCGCCGGCCGTGTCAATGATGACGAACTCTTCACCCTGTGTGCTAGCGATGGCGTGCTTCACAAAACGAAATGCATCGACAGTAATCGCCGGTGTTACCCCGTAGCGATCTCGCGTTTGTGCCCAGACCGTGATCGTTGCCTGCTCGGCATCAAGATCGACTGTCTTCACTGCCAACCCTGCCCTGACCGCCGACGTCGCGAGCGCTCTGGCCAGAGTAGATTTTCCCACCCCGCCCTTCTGACTAACGAAAGCTACAACTGTGGCCATTTGCATACTCCACGCGGGATGCGACTGCATGGGGGGGTGACCCCCGCTCCCATAATCCGGACACCCTTCCACTCTCCAACGTTGGCTGCCTAAGCCGCGTGCCTCATCTTTGTGGCGGAGCGATGCTTGTTCCGCACTGCTTCCATCGAGCTATTGGGGACTGATGGGAGGCTCGCAGGCTGCGATCCCGACGTGGCGAGGGGCCCTACTGCCAGCACATGGTGACGGGGATAAGGGACCTCGGTCAAAAAATCGTTTGTGGATAACTGCGAACCCCACTTGACTTAAACGATTGGGAACGCGTGTCGCCCACCGCCCCATGGCTTGGAAGCACTCATCGCGATCCCTCGGGTTTCTCGCCGAGAGCGAGCATTTCCATGCCGAGCCCAAAGCCTAACAGATCATGCATTTGCCGCCGCAGCGTTTGGGTCAGCAGGAGCCGGGTATATCGCAATAGCAAGGTCGGTCGCCGAGCGAGATCCTCCGCCAGCTCCCAAGCCCGCGCCAGAAGCTTGTCGGGTGGCAGGACCTCGGCCACGAGGCCCAGGTCGAGCGCCTTTTTGGCATCGAGCGTCTGGCCCGTCAGAAGGAAATAGCGCCCTCGATTCATCCCCAACAGCAATGGGTAGACAATGTGCATGCCGTCGCCCGGCACCACGTCGGAAGGGAAGTGTGCAGAATCTTGAAACTGGGCGGTATCGGCGGCCAACACGATGTCGCAGAGAAGCGGGATCTCGGAATGACGCCAGGCCGGACCGTTGATGGCGCTGATGACTGGCACCTCAATATCGAGCAGTTTCATCAAGAGGTGCCGGCCCTCCCATTGAATGCGGTCAATCCGCTCGATGGATGGACGTGCTGGAAAGGAGGAGGTACCAGGGGTCGCCCGTGGCCCCGAGAACTCATCTCCCGTGCCGGTGATGATCACAACGCGATTTTCGTGATCTGAACCGACATCGTAGAATGCCGCGGGGAGCTCACCGTGAGGCAAGAAACCCCATCGCAGCGGGCCGCCATCGGTGTGCAGCGTCATCTGCAAAATCCCGTTGCGGCGCTCCATTCGGATCGTCTGGTATTTGGACGCGTACTGATCGAAATTGGTCATCGGCGCCTCCGGTAACAGGCTAGCTGCCAGGGATGCGTGTTCGGCCTGGCCTTCCGGCGACATGCGGGGTTTCCTAAGCCATCATCTTAGCTGAAGACGGCGCGCGCAAGCCCGACCGAGCCACAAGGCGTGGCTCCTCGTGGCCGATCGTGGGCACCTGCAGCCAGCCTTGGAAATGTCCGAGCGCTCCCGCTCAAAATCGCCATTGGCTCTGCTAGGGAAAGCGGACGCCCTTTGGCCGATTGCAACACACTAACCGACACTCCCGTCAGCGGCGCGACGCAGCACAGCCCCTGGTGTCGCGCCGGTGTGACTCCCATTCGCGACGACGATGGTACCGTTGACAATCACTGTCGTGCGCACGCCGCGTGGATAGCGATGCGGCATCTCGTAGGTTGCCTCGTCCCGGAAATCATCCGGATCAAAGATCGTGACGTCGGCGCGCCAACCCTGCTGCAATAGCCCGCGGTCGCGCAATTTGAGCGCCTTCGCTGGACCTCCCGTCATCTTATAGATTGCCTGTTCCAGCCCGATCAGCCCCTCGTCTTTCACGTAACGTCCAATAATCCTTGGAAATGTGCCGTAAAAACGCGGATGCGGCAGGCCCTGGCTGACGATCCCGTAGGTGGCGACACAATTGCCATCCGAGCCGACGAGCGCGGAAGCCGAACGCACGATGGTGCGGACATCGTCTTCGGAGATTGAGGTGATTAGGACGCGCGTGGCACCGCCATCGGCGATAAGATGGTCGCAGATCTGGGCGATTGGGTCGCAGCCGCGCTCCGCAGCGAGCGTCGCCACGGTCTTTCCAGCCGTGTGCGGTAAGCATGGTGAGATCGAAATCTGCACCGCCTCCCACGAGGGGATGCGTCCCCAGTTGTTGAGCCCTAACCTCGCGATCTCGGCAGCAATCCGAGCGCGGATTTCTGGTTGTGCAAGCCGTGCCAGCATGGCCTCATTGCCGCCAATTTGCACCCAGGGCGGCAGCAAATTCTTCAGGGGATTGGCGCCGGCGGTGTAGGGGTAGGCGTCACAGTCGATGTCACACCCCTGTTCGCGCGCAGCAGCGATCCTGTCGAGGATCTGCCCCGCCTTGCCCCAGTTGTCCACTCCCGAGCACTTGAGATGTACGATCTCGACATGGACACCGCAGGCGCGGGCGACATCGATCGCCTCGTCGACCCCCTCCATGACCCTGTTCGCCTCGTCCCGAATGTGCGTGAAGTAGCCCGCCTTATAGCGTTTCAGGATGGCGCAGAGCGCCGCGATTTCGTCCGGATTGGCAAAGCTGCCGGGCGGGGTAAACAAGCCGGTCGACATGCCGAGCGCCCCGGCACGTAGGCCGTCTTCCAGCAGATCGATCATCTGGCGCAATTCGGCCTCGGTCGGCGCCCGGTCTTCAAGTCCCATCGCCATAAGCCTCAACGTGTTGTGCCCGACGAGCATGCCGGCATTGACCGCGACCGATGGGAAGGTGTCGAGGTATTCGGGAAAGCTCGTCTCCCGGAACGGCAGCCAAGGCGCGCCTCCGCTCAGATAGTCGGCGAGGACCTGAGCTTTTCCAGGCAGCACCGGCGCGACGGAGAACCCACAATGGCCGATGATCTCGGTGGTGACGCCCTGCCGAACCTTGCTCTCGGCTCTTGGATTGATGGGCAAGACGAAATCGGAATGGGTCTTGATGTCGATGAAGCCAGGCGTCACGGCGAGGCCCTCGGCATCGATGACCTGATTGGCATCCCCGGCCAAGCGCGGACCGAGCGCTGCAATGTGGCCCGCATTGATAGCGATATCACCGATGCTGCCGGGCCTAGCGGTCCCGTCGATCATTCGGCCGTGGCGGATCAGAATATCCCACGCCATACCTGCCTCCGTAGTGCCTCGCTGCTGCACAACAGTGCCGCACGACATTAGCCGATCGCTCGCCTGGATCGACGAGAATATTGCCGCGCTTGTTATGCGTGGCCGGGAGCTCACGCTTAACAGCGGCTCTATGCCAACATTCCCAAGCTCGGTCGGCGGACCATCGCCGCTTCCGGAAGCGGAGGATCCCGCTAGCGGCCGCCCTGCGAGAACTTGTCGGCCCGACTGCCCTTGGTTGAAGGGACCGTTTCGAGAAGGTGCGGCATGGCGGGCACGCCCGCGGGGTGCGTGAGCGTATCCGGCATCGACGAGGCAGCCTGAACCGCGCCAGCCCGGTGGTAGGTTGTTGGAACACCGCGACGATCGGGCTGGCAGAGACGGAGCAACCTCGGAAAGGACAAGGCTCGCCCGCGGGCTGCTCCCGGCCAGGCTCGTCGGTTGTGCCGATCCAACATCGGCGCCAGGCAAGCCATTCGGGCGGCCTTCTTGCGCGCCGCGTAGTGTACCGATCGTCCGATTGTGCTCGCGCCAGGAAATAGGTTGCAGCTAACATGAGAACGGAACTAGCAGACCAGTCGCTTGATTACCCATTGCTGCTGCAGTCCTCGGCACGGGAGGGCACTGCGGCGCTCTTGAACAGGAGCGGAAGCGAGAGTGAGCCGCTTCACACGCGGCAAGATCGAGCGCGTTCCTGAAGTCTCGAGCGATCCTGATCGGTGCCAGCATGGGGTTGGATAGTGTGCGGGCTGGCGGCCACGCACGCAGGAGCCAAAAATTCAGCATGCGGCAGTACGAGGGAGGCTCATGAACGAGGATCTTTCGAACGCCATTGCCTCACTGCTCGACCCTCTGCTGCGTGCATTGGAGGCGCTCGCGTTCATCGCGCGTCATCTCTACCCCCCAAAGTTCAACGACCTTATGGCAAGCGTCGGCACACCCGACCAGGATCTGAAGATGGCCCAGGCTGCGCAAACGGAATGGCCGGCCCCGCTGGCGGATGTTGGCGCCACGCTCAATGGCGCAACAGATGCAGCGCTGCAGGCATTTGCAGGACTTCGCGAAAGCCTTGGATCGGTCGATGTGCGTCGTGCGTATCGAGCCCTGCGCCTGGCGACAAAGGGCATTGAGGAACTTTACCCGTTGGCCGGCGTCCTCCCGGCGGTGAACAGGTTCTTCCTTGATCCTCAGCTTCGGTCCGACGAAGTGCTTCAAGGGAACCTTTTACGTGGCGCTGCCAATGCCCGTAGAGGCCCCATGCGCTTCGACAACGATGGAGCGGAGCGCGGCGGCTATTGGCTCTACGTACCGGAGTACTACGAGCCTGCGCGCAAGTGGCCGCTGGTCATGGCGCTTCACGGCGGGAGCGGAACTGGCCGGCTGTTCCTTTGGAGCTGGCTGCGCGATGTGCGCAGTCGCGGGGCCATCCTTGCCGCCCCGACATCGGTTGGAGGAACCTGGGCGTTGATTGGCGATGACCCGGACACTCCAAACCTTGCCCGCATCCTCGACGCGGTCCGTTCGGGCTGGAATGTCGACCCTACCCGGCTCTTGCTCACTGGCATGAGCGACGGCGGCACATTTACCTACGTAACTGGGCTCGCGGCAACGTCACCATTCACCCACTTGGCGCCGGTCTCCGCCGCGTTCCATCCAATGCTGGCGCAAATGGCGGATCCCGGCCGCACGCGCGGATTGCCAATTCACATCGTCCATGGCGCGCTGGATTGGATGTTTCCCCTGGGACTAGCGCGCCAGGCGCATAGCACACTAGCGAGGGCCGGAGCAGACGTAACCTACCGAGAGGTGGATGACCTCAGCCACACCTACCCACGAGAAATGAATGCGCCAATTCTGGCGTGGCTCGATGCGACATCCATAAGACGCCCGTCTTGTCCAGGACCGACGGGTTAGCGGTAGGGTCGGGTGCCCCGTCGAAACTCCCCAAGTCTTGGCATTTGGATGCGTCTCTGCTCTCCTTCGCATGCCCCCGCAACGAGCTGGCGCGCCTTCGTGTCGATGCGACCAATTGGCGGTTCGAGCGATCCGGTTGGGTCGCCGGCGACCATGAACCCTTCACTCCTCTGCGGTTCATGCGCTCTTGCTCCCCACCTGGGAAGCAGATGCAGGGAGCCTTGCGAGGCACGAGCGCGAGGGGACGCACGCAAGCGGCTCTGCCGCCAAGGTAATGCGCGCCACGAAGGCTCCGAGCCGAAAGGTGCTGGCGCTTGCGGGAGGAACGAGGAGAGTGAGGATATCAGGCCTTCCTCGCACCGCCAGAAATTCGAGCAAGGAGATTGCGCTGAGATCCTCACCTTCAGGGGACGGATGTGGGCCGGCGCAACCGTCAGGACTACCAATATTGTTGCGGCGTAGCAACACAACTAGGTTGAAGCCGAGTAGCAGTGGCACTTAGCTATTTATGGCGTCGCAGACGTGTCAAGATAAGCTGGTAGGGGGTCGTGCTTTCGCTTGGGAATGGCGTATGCGTAACACCATCACCGTCATGAACGCCAAGGGCGGCGTGGGCAAGTCAACACTGGTGCTTGCGTTGGCTGAAACGCTGGCAACCTATCACGGCAAGAGCATACTTGTCATAGATGCCGACGCGCAAGCAAGCATTAGCCATCTCCTCGTGCGTCAGCCCCAGCTTGAAGCTGCACAATCCGGTGGTCGGACAATCGTCGACTATCTCATCGGTGCGGTGCTGAAGGAGTCGACCGCAAGTTGGCGGGAGTTCGTGCTTGCGGACGTTTCCGACGTCGATGACGCCCGCTCGATCGCACTCATGCCAAGCGACACGGCTCTCACCCTGTTCGAGCGCGAGGTTTCGAAGGGTGAGCACGAATCGCGACTGCGCAAGACAATTGGCGCTTGGCTTGCAGAAGCGAGCTCGAGCTTCGACATTGTCCTGATCGACAGTGCCCCCGGGCTATCGGTCTTGACCGAATGTTTCCTGCGGGAGGCCAGCTTCTATATCTCACCGACTAAGCCTGATCTAATTTCCACGCGCGGATTGAAATTTCTGCGGGAATTCAGAGAGCGCGATCCGCAGATGGGTTTTGCCGAGAACTTGGGTGTCGTCATCAACATGAAGGACGTGCTCTCCGCGCAAGATGAGCAATTTGACCAGTGGCTTAGGCAACAACCTCAAAACCGCTGCTTCCGCCAATCGATCCCGCGTGTTGGTGCATTACAGGCAACCGGTTTCATCTCTCCTCATCCCCGGTCGTACTGGGCCAAATATCCCGGTGAGACTGGCGACCATCTCCGTCATCTCACACTTGAGCTGGTTGGCCGCATTGAGGGCGAGGCTCTTGAAGCCGACCAGCCCGAAGAGGTTTCTGGAGCCAGAGCCAAGCGCTCCGAAGGCAAAATGAAATCGATGTGGGGAGCATTGAAGGAGCGCAGGGTACAATGATCGACTTCAATGCGGGTTCAAGAGATCAATCGCACCGTCTGGCTTCCAACCCTTACTGAAGAGGGACCCATGTTCACGCGTAACTCTTCGGCCGAGCCGCAAGCGCTCGAGCCGGCCGGCGTCCCAATGTCTCGTAATCCGTCGCAACAGCCACCGCGCGTGCGTGCGGCCGAACCTGGAACCAAATCGATCATAGGAAACGATCTTAAAATCCTCGGCCAAGGTCTTAAGATCATCAGCCAAGGCACACTTCAGGTGGACGGTGAGGTGGAGGGCGATGTAGGGGGCAGCGAGGTCATCATCGGCGAACAGGGCAAGGTCACCGGCACCATCAGCGCCGAACGGGTGGTCGTACGCGGACAAATCGCGGGTGTCATTCGCGGAGTAATGGTAACTTTGCAGTCGACGTCGCACGTCGAGGGCGACATTCATCACATATCGTTGGCCATTGAGCAGGGCGCAGAATTCGACGGCCGGTGCCGACGAGCCGCTGATCCCTCCGGACTGAAGAGCGACCTCGCCGGCTGACATACACGCACGCACGCCTTCGGCCTCAGAGGTTTCCGCCTCATAGACGTCATCTTGGCGCTGTGTGGCGCCGTCGGGACGCAATCGTCGGGAGCTCTCACCGCGGCGCGGTCCTCGAGTCCGGGCTGACTAAACCAGCGCGCTCGTTTCCTGATTCTGCCTACTTGGTGGAGGGTCCACTCAAGCCATGACCTCTCTTCCCTTGCCAGGACGATAACCGCGGCCCCAAGCAGCCACCCGCCTCAGTCCATCCACGCCTTCGTAGGCCCGAAGCAAAAGCCTCCCTTTTCTCCGCGGTGCGGGCTGTAGAAGATGGAAGAAATTAACTTCGGTTGGGTTCCACCGGATCTTTCCCATATCCTTCCCGCACGAGAGGTTCACGACCGCCAACCTCGATCCGATACCCCACTTCAGGATCTCAGCCGTTAGCATCGTCATGATCCCGTATTTCCGCCAATTTGGATCGAATCCCGATGAGTACAGCCACAAGTTGTCATCCATGATGAATCCTAGAATGCTGGCAATCGGTCGGCCGTCTATCTCCAATTCGAAGATCCGACAGGCACCACGCCCTGCAAGCAAATTGACGTACTCCGCGAGGAAGCCACGATTGACGTCATTGGTAAAGCGGTCGGGATGCTTGACGTCCATCTCCTCCGATTTCGCGCGCAAACTATGCAAATCACAAAACGTCGAAAGCGATTCTTTGAGGAGGACCTGCAGGATCACCAGTGGATCGACGGCCCTTAGGGCGCCTCAATCCCTCGCACGGCCTAAACCCAAGGACGCGCCAATGCGTGGCTGTCCGAGAACACAATCGTTGACCGTCACAACTGACGGTGCAATAGTTCGCGCCCTTCTCACCGCCAGAGCCATGCCGCAGATCGCTGTCCAGGATCTGTCCAAGACCTATCGCGTGGCCGAAAGGCGGCGCGGGCTTCTAGGTGCGGCACGAGGGCTTTTTTCTCGACCACACCGACACATTGACGCCCTAAGAAGCGTGAGCTTCTCGCTCGAAGAGGGCGAACTCGTCGGCGTAATCGGCCCGAACGGTGCAGGCAAATCGACGCTCATCAAGATTCTATGCGGCATTCTCGAACCTTCATCGGGATATTGCGAGGTCGACGGACTCGTTCCCTGGAACGAACGCATCCTTCACGTTGCTCGCATCGGCGTTGTCTTCGGCCAACGCACACAATTGTGGTGGGATCTTCCTGTCATCGACAGCTTCGAGCTGCTTCGCGATATTTACCGTGTGCCAGAAGCCAAGTTTCGCCCGACCGCCGAAGCCCTCATCTATTTGTTGAAAATTGGTCAATTGCTCCATCAGCCCGTGCGGCAGCTCTCGCTTGGTCAACGAATGCGGTGCGACATCGCGGCTGCCATGTTGCACTCGCCCTCGATCCTGTTCTTGGATGAACCGACGATAGGTCTCGATGCCAATTCCAAGCTGGCGCTGCGGAATTTCATCAAGAGCCTTAATCGCGATAGAGGCGTGACTGTGATTCTTGCGACGCATGACATGCATGACATTGAAGCCTTGGCCGAGCGCGTGCTCATCATTGGTAATGGACAAATTCTCCGCGACGGCCCAATCGCCGAAATGCGTGCGCAAACGTCTGGCGAGCGACGCCTGATTGTCGACTTCGCGGAAGACGTTGGTGATGTCATGATGGAAGGCACCACAATACTACGACGAACTGGCCGCAGAATCGAATTCGCATTCGACCCGCGGGTGACCGCCGCTCATACTCTAATTGCGCGCCTCACAACGGAACATGGCATTGAGGACCTGTCGATCGAGGAACCGACGATTGAAGAGCTGATCGCGAAGTTCTATACGACCCACGGCGCGGTCGAAGCGTAAGGCAGCGCCGCCATGATTTGCACACCCGCGCGCCCCTATCTGGCAATCTTTGCCGCACGATTTCTGATGATGCTTCAGTATCGCGCAGCGGCGGTTGCAGGCATCGTCACACAGTTCTGGTTCGGCGCTATTATGGTTATGGCGCTGTCCGTGTTCTACATGGGCGGCCGTGGTTCAGCGTCGATTACGCGGGCCGAGGCAATCACCTACATTTGGCTCGGGCAGGCTTTTCTCGGACTATTGCCCTGGAACGTTGACCCGGAGATTGTTCTCCTGATGCGAACCGGTAATGTCGCCTATGAGCGGCTCAGGCCGATCAACACCTACTTTTATTGGCTGGTGAGGGCGATGGCTTGGCGCACAGCTGCCACCCTGATGCGCTCGATCCCTCTCCTGATTGTCACGTCCGTGTTGTTCGAATACGTCGGGCTAGGAGATTGGTCATTGCGGCCCCCACCGAGCCTTGAGGCGCTCGCGTTATTCGTGTTATCGATGGTTGCCGTTGTCTTCTTGTCATCGGCAATTACCACACTGCTCAACATTTCAGTGGTATGGACCATTTCGGAGCAGGGGATCAACATCTTCACCAATTCACTTGTCATCATCCTGTCGGGCATGGCAATTCCTTTGCCGCTCTTTCCTGATTGGGTGCATCCAGTACTTTTGGTTCAGCCGCTCGCTGGTCTCGTCGATATTCCCTATCGCATCTATTTCGCCAATTTTTCGGGCGCCAAGGCGCTTGGGGCCATTGCGTTACAGGTCTTCTGGACGGCCGCTCTCATAGTTCTCGGCCGCCTGCTCATGGCGCGCACGATGCGCCGTGTCCAAATTCAGGGAGGTTGAGGGGTGAATGGGCTGCGCTTATATGGATGCTATGCCGCGGCGTCGATCAAGAGCCAATTACAATATCCGGCATCGTTTGTCCTGTTGTCGATTGGGCAGTTTCTGTCGACCATCGTCGAGTTCATTGGAATATGGGCGCTCTTTGGTCGGTTCCAGGATCTGGGAGGCTGGACCTTGTCGCAAGTCGCCCTCTTCTATGGGACAGTGAACATCTCATTCGCTTTTGCCGACATGATTTCGCGGGGGTTCGACGTTTTTGGCCCGATATTCGTAAAGACTGGCGAATTCGACCGCCTGTTGCTACGCCCGCGATCAGCACCGCTTCAGCTCTTGGGTCATGAACTTAGACTGACGCGTATGGGGCGTTTGCTGCAGGGGGCCTTGGTGCTCGGCATTGCGGTGGGCCTTCTCGAACTTTCATGGGGTGTGCGCGAAGTCGCACTCCTGCTCTTTGCGATCGCGGGCGGCGTGGCCTTCTTCCTTGGCTTGGTGATCCTGCAGGCAACGCTCGCCTTTTGGACGGTCGAAAGCCTTGAAGTGGCCAACACCCTTACCTACGGCGGCGTCGCCGCAGCTCAATATCCAATCGCAATTTATTCCGAGTGGCTCTGGAAGTTCTTCACCTTCGTTGCACCGCTGGCTTGCGTCGCCTACTTTCCAATCGTTGGCATACTCGGCGTCGATGACCCGCTGGGAGCACCCGAGTGGTTCCTAAGCGCAAGCCCGCTCGCGGGCTTCGTGTTTCTGGGCGTTGCTCTATTGATTTGGCGTCTCGGCGAACGGCATTACACATCAACGGGAAGCTAAGCACGAGCGAGCCGCTTCTACAGCGGCGCCCTCCGACAATGATGCCGATCGTCGGGCACCCGCTGATGGAAACGGCGCTGGTTGCAGCGCCAGTGTTAGGCTGAGGTGACAATCTATGGATGATGCCAGTTGAATGAGTGCTTTGCCCATGTTGTCATCGTCGCATGATTCTGAAGCGCCCAGTCGATGTCCTGCGTCGAGGGCCGGCCGGACGTCGATCGCCAAGTTTCGAAGGCGCGTCAGGTCACGGTCATTCGATATATTGCTAATCCGATTCTCTGCGAACCCATGCCAACGACCCAGGTGTCAACATTGCCAATCGACCAGCTCGGCTTTGGTCGAGGAGCGCTCGACAGAATCCCAGCGCGCACTGCAAATCGTACCGGCCCCGCAACAGACAGATTTCATGGTGACATCAATGGCGCTAAGGGTTGTACCGGAACTGATCGTCTTCGATTGCGATGGCGTCGTCGCCGATAGCGAAACACTGGCCAACCAACTGCTCGCCGAGAGCATCTCGCGGATCGGGCGCCCAACGACGTTGGAAGATTCCATCCGCCTGTTCATGGGTAAGCGTTGGGAGGATTGCAAGCTGGCCATCATCGATTGGACCGGGGAACCTTTACCACCCAGTTTCGAGGCAGATCACAGGGCCTTATCACGTGGCCGGATGCGAAGCGAGGTTGGCTCAGTCCCGGGGCTCGAAGCATTCCTCATGGCGCACCGTAGCTTTCGGAAATGCGTGGCCTCGTCGAGCGAACACACATGGCTCAATCACTGTGTCGACAAATTCGGACTGAGACCGCACTTCGGCCTAAGCTTATTTAGCGCCACTGAGGTCGCAAACGGCAAGCCCGCACCCGACGTCTTTCTTTACGCTGCCCGCCGAATGGGAGTTTCACCTGAAGCCTGCCTTGTCCTTGAGGACAGCCCATCAGGGATTACAGGGGCCGTTGCCGCTGGTATGACCGCCGTCGGCTTCCTCGGTGGCAGTCACGTTCTCGATGGTCACGCCGAGCAACTACGCTTGGCCGGCGCCCATTATCTCGCGAGGAACTTTGCTGAGGTAGCACACCTACTTGCTGGTCGGTAGCGCATGCAGTGGCAATGTAGCCGGCCGGAACGAGATCAATGAGGCTCCGTTACGATCCCGATGTCGCCGGACGTCCCCTGCATAGATTATGTACGGCCCTGGTTGATCGCTGAGTGCTTCACTCCGGGGCTGCGATATAGCGGTAGTTCGATCGGGTATCAGCTCTCTTCGGTCATCTCCGGTGGACCGGCACCATTGGTCGCCACGGCGCTGCTTGCCGCTACCGGGTCTGGCTACGCGATCGCCGTGTACATACTGTTCTGCGCGATTGTCCCCATTGTCGCAACCAGCCTGATGCCCGACTACACCAACCAGGACATCTCCCAAGAACACGATAAGCCTTGATTTGATCAACTTCAGTCATGGCACCGAACAGCCTGCTGGCGTTCGCCTGCCTTGGCCAAGCGCGGAGCGACACAGCTTTGGTCTCGCCACCAGGCGAGGTAATATGGGGGAACATCACGCATGAACCTGGGGATTGAACCAGTATGGCGACCACACATACCTCCGTCCTCGCTCGCGACGTGGCACAGCTCCTTGCTGACCTTGGGCTCAGCACTAAAGCACACCAGAGTGGAACGCTGGTCGTGCGCAGCCCCATCACCGGGGAAGTCATCGGCCGAGTTCACGAGCACGATGCCGCGGCCGCGCGCCAGGCCATCAACGCGGCACACAGTGCCTTTCTCATTTGGCGCACGGTCCCACCCCCAAAACGTGGTGAGCTGATCCGGCTGCTCGGTAATGAGCTGCGCCGCCACAAGGACACTCTCGGGCGCCTCGTGTCCATCGAGGTGGGCAAGATCATCTCCGAGGGCCTCGGCGAGGTGCAGGAGATGATCGACATCTGCGACTTCGCGGTGGGACAGTCGCGCCAGCTCTATGGGTTGACGATTGCCACTGAGCGAGCCGAGCACCGAATGATGGAGACTTGGCACCCGCGCGGCGTCACGGGAATCATCACGGCATTCAACTTCCCTGTCGCAGTTTGGGCCTGGAACGCGACGCTTGCTCTCGTGTGCGGGAATTCGTGCGTCTGGAAGCCATCTGAGAAAGCGCCCCTGACCGCGCTCGCCGTCCAGGCCTTGTTCGATCGGGTCGCGGGGCAGTTCGGGGCACACGGTGACACCGTACCGGAAGGCCTTTCGACACTCATCATCGGCGGACGTACCGTTGGCGAAGTCTTGGTCGATCACACTTCCATTCCCCTGGTTTCCGCCACCGGTTCGACGGCGATGGGTCGCGCTATCGCACCACGGTTAGCCCAACGATTTGCCCACGCAATTCTCGAGCTCGGCGGCAACAACGGCGCCATCGTATGCCCCTCCGCGGATTTGGAATTGACACTGCGGGGCGTAGCTTTCGCTGCCATGGGTACAGCAGGCCAACGTTGCACCACGCTACGACGCTTGTTCGTCCACGAGAGCATCTACGAAAGTTTTGTAACCAGGCTCAAGCGAGTCTATCTATCGGTCACGGTCGGCGATCCGCTCCACACAGGTACGCTAGTTGGTCCACTCATCGACGACCGTGCCTTTGCTGCCATGCGGAAGGCGTTGGATGAGGCCAAGTCGCACGGGGGCTCTGTAACGGGCGGGGAGCGCCTCGAAGCTGATCACCCCCCCGCAGCATTTTACGTACGCCCGGCTCTCGTGGAGATGCCGATGCAGGTGGCTCCCGTCACGCGTGAGACCTTTGCCCCCATCCTTTACATCATAAAATACCAGGCTTTCGAAGACGCCCTCGTGCTGCACAGCTCGGTCTCCCAGGGTCTCGCTTCCTCCATATTCACCAATGACGTGCGCGAAGCTGAAACTTTCATCTCGGCACAGGGCTCCGATTGCGGGATTGCCAACGTAAATATCGGCCCATCCGGAGCGGAGATCGGTGGGGCATTCGGTGGCGAGAAGGAGACTGGTGGCGGTCGTGAGTCCGGGTCAGACGCGTGGAAAGCCTATATGCGGCGAGCCACCAACACCATCAACTACGGCAGAACACTTCCGCTCGCCCAAGGTGTTAGGTTCGACGTTAGCTAATCGCCAGCAATTGAATAGAAATGCGCGGTGACAGAACGATCCATCAAGACCTGGCCGCGCCGGTCCGGGCGTTAATCTTAAGGTAAGGCCGCCCCTTGCGAACCTCCGCCTGCAACTTTCCTCACCTCGTCTTCCTCGTGGGGCCAGCAAAGTCTCGACGTTCATCCTCAGAGATCCCCGCCGACAGTCCCTTGACCATCGCTTCATGGACTGGCGTCCAATGCCATCATTTAACTTCCCTTTCTGATGGAGGCTTGAAAAAATGCCCACCACGGCCGGACCGAAATAGTTGACTGCTTGGATTATTGTGGAGCGAGCGGCGATGGCCCGCATCTATGTCAGCCATTCGGCGCGGGACGGCGACGCCGCCCAATCCCTTGTCGCATTTCTAGAGGGGCTTGGTTGGTCGGTGTGGTGGGACAAGGGTCCGCAAAGCGGCTACGCTTCTAGTAGCGTGAGAGCCGCCGAGCTTGCCAACGCTGAGCTCGTTATCGTGATTTGGAGCAAATCGTCAATCACCGCCCCATACGTTCTCAGCGATGCCATTGCTGCGCGTGACGCTAGCAAGCTCATAGAGGTCACAAACAGTGATGCGCCGCCAAAGCAAATTCCGATGCGTGGCCGAGACGAGCCGTTGCTGGATGCGTTCGACCACTTGCAGATTTCTCTGGCCGTATCGTCCTTCATGCGGCGGGGTTGGCGGGGGCGGGACAGAGCGACACTGTGATCAACCCCGCGCGCTCCTCAGGCAATGAATGGGTGCTTGGGTCACGAGACCTGCCCATTCGTCTCCTCATGCTCTTGATAACGTGGTGCGCCGATCCTGGCGTTGGCGGTGGTTCGCCTGGGTACGCGTCAATTCATCTGGCCGCGCCGACCGCCAGGGCTCAACCCGACCAATTCGGCCGCCATGCCCGGGCCGACGACTTCGTGGGGCCATCGCTTCGCGCTTGAGAGTTCAAGAGCTCAAAGACGGTGCTGCGCCCGTTGCACCACTCGACGCTGGACGCTCTGCGCCCCAGCTCCAATGCTTTAAGCTAAAGTTTGCGGGCGCAATGCTACCAACTCCTCATGGACGAGCCGATCGATTTCCAGTCCCTCCCGGAGAGCTCGCTCCCGACAACGAAATGCGCGCTCTGATGGAATGCGGATCTCGTTGATCCCGAGCCGACGTGGCGTGGCCTTGATGCGCTCTATCAGTCGCGTTACCTCCCGCTCGAACAGCTCGGTCGACCCGAGCAGCTCGGGCCTGAACGCAATGAACAAATACCCGTAGTCGCTCTCCCCATTCGGGCCAAAGCCCGCGAGCAATCCCAGCGCCTGAACCATCACCGCCAGGCCAAATCCCTTATAACCGCCGAACGGCAGCAGCGCGCCTTGCCGCGCCAGTGACGCATCCCTGGTTGGCTCGCCCCCAGGCCCGAGTGCAACACCTTCCGGCAGCAACTGACCGAGCCTTTCCCGCAGCATCAGCTCGGTCATCATGTACGCCGACGTGCCCATGTCGAGCACCAAAGGTCCGTGCGATGCAGGAACAGCAATTGCGATTGGATTGGTGCCAAGGACCGGCCTGATGCCGCCTGGTGGCGCAACCAATTGCGAGCTGGCCGCGGTGTGAATGGCCACAAGACCGGCCTTGGCAATCATCTCGACATAATATGCACTGCGCCCGCTCATCCAGGCGTCGGCCACCGAAACCAGCGCAATCCCATGTGCAGCCGTCTTCTTGATCGTCGCCTCGGCTGCATGAAAGAGCGCGAGCATGCCGACGTTGTTACCGCCATCAAATGCTAGAGACACACCGGTCTCCCGCAGCACCCTCATGGGACGGCGGGGCAACCGGAAGTGTCTGCTCTCCGGGATATTGAGAATCTTGGGCAAGCCTGAATATTCGTAGCCGCACAGTGCTGCATCAATGACATGGTCAGCAATGATGCGTGCGTCATCGTTCGAATAACCGATACCCTGGAGCGCCCCCTCAGCCAATCTGCGAGCTTCAGCAACGCTGAGGCGGATACGACCCGTTGGCATGGTACATGTTCCTGGCCGACACAAGCGATGCGTTGGGATCACCCCACACGCTTGCAGCGTACGCCGCCGTGCCTGGCTGCACCATCGCTCAACACGCTACGCCTTGAACGTGGTGCGGCGACGGCAAGCATCCCCGACAGCCCCCTCAACAGGCAGGGTGTGGCGCCAAGGCAAGGTGTTCGGCAGTTCAAACCGAGCCCCCCGTAGCTCGTCATGGCTTGCGCTCGCTTGGAAGCTGGTCTGCACCATGTTGAGGCGCGCGCAGGCCTCGGTCTCGTCAATGTTTTCAAAGAGTTGCCGGCGACATCGACCGGCTCTTCGCGAACGCCATGCAAATCGCAAACCGCACCCTATCTTAGGCACCCTGCGGGCGTTAGGGCAGCCCGTGGCCTCGCCATCGCGCCAAGGTCACTGCGATCGGTTTGTGTTGCGCTGCGCACGCTCCAGCTGCTGGCAGTTCCCGCGCATCTCGCGTAAATTATTGCCCAGCGCCCTCGCCAGAAAGAGCGCGTTCAGACACTTTGCTTCGGGAGACGCCCACATGCACACACTAGGCACTGGTGTTGCAAGGCTCGCAATTTCGATGAGCCTGACTGCGACTTTGATGGCCGCAGCGGCTGGTAACCTCTTTGCGCAACAGGCCGATCCGCCCCCTCCCTGGAAGCAGGGTCAACCGGCAGGCGTTGCCAATTCCCAATTGGCGCCCGTGGCGCCGCCGCCCGTGCCAACCCCAGCCGACAAGCTCCCGCTCGACAAACTCAGCCTCAAAGCTGGCTTCAAGATCGAGGTCTATGCGGCTGGCGTCCCCAATGCACGCACCCTACGGCTCGGTGACAAGGGCAGCGTGTTTGTTTCGAGCCGCCTGCAGGATAAGGTGCACGCAATCATCACCAAGGACGGCAAGCGCGAAGTGAAGGTCGTTGCCTCGGGTCTGCACCGGCCGAACGGCATCGCACTGCATAAGGGCACACTCTACATCGCCGAGCTTTCGCAGATCTCAAAGATCGACAACATCGAAGACAACCTCGACAACCCGCCGAAGCCGACCGTCATTCTGTCTGACTTGCCAAAGGACGAGCCACACGGCTGGAAGTACCTCACGGTCGGGCCTGACGAGAAGCTCTATTTCCAAATCGGGGTACCCTGCAATATCTGCGTGCCATCGGAGCGGCACGGCAAGATCTATCGCGTTGGCTTGGATGGTCAGGGCCTCGAGGTTTACGCCTCGGGGATCCGGCAAATCGTTGGCATGGATTGGCATCCGAAATTGAAGCAGCTCTACTTCTCGGAGAACTCACGCGACTGGCTGTCCGAAGACGTGCCGGAGGACAAGCTCAATCGCGTCACCCAAGCCGGCAAGGACAACTTCGGGTATCCCTATTGCCACCAAGGCAATTTCCCGGATCCGGAATTCGGCTGGGGTCGCTCTTGCAGCGAGTTCACCAAGCCAGTCGCGCTGCTAGGCCCGCATTCGGCCGCGCTCGGGCTGAGGTTCTACACCGGGAACGGACTTGGCAAAGAGTATCGCAACGTAATCTTCCTCGCCCGGCACGGATCTTGGAATCGCAGCGTAAAGGTTGGCGGTGATGTGGTGGTCATCAAATTGAACGAGGATGGCACTTTCCGGTCGATGGAACCTTTCGTTACCGGTTTCATTCAGCACAACAACTACGTCGGGCGCCCCGTCGATGTCCTTCCGATGAAGGATGGGTCGTTGCTGATCTCCGATGATTTTAACGGTGCAGTTTATCGTGTTAGCCGCACCGGTCGTGTCGCGACCAAATGAGCCTTCAATCCGGGGACGAGGAGCCCCCAGGATCTTCTGGCATGGGCTCAAGCCAATGAACGCGGGGAGGCGCACTCTCTGGCTCGCCGTGACGCTGCTCGGTTTCGGGGCCCAGCCTGCATGGACGACCACGATCGAGGAGCGCCTCGCTCCATGCCTTGCGTGCCACGGCGAGAACGGGCAATCGGCCAATCCTGAGATCCCGTCGATTGGCGCCCAACCATCACCCTATCTGCTCATCCAGCTGTTCCTCTTTCGCGAGAAGCTGCGCCGCCTTGACCTCATGAACGATGCGGTGAAGGGCCTCAGCGACGATGATTTGCGGGCATTCGCCGACACGATTGCAAAGTTGCCGCCGCCACGGCCTAGTGCTGATCCGGGCGATCCCGCGCGCATTGAGCGTGGACAAGCTCTCATACGCCAATACCGGTGCAACATTTGCCACGATGCGGATCTTGCCGGACGCGACAACGTTCCGCGCATTGCTGGTCAGCGCGAGGATTTTCTCGTCAAGACGATGCGAGAGTATAAAGGGAACGTACGTGCTGGATACGACGCCTCTATGGCCGAGGTGCTCCAGCCAGTCTCCGATGCCGATATCCTCGATCTCGCCTACTTTGTTGCGCGGCAGCGCTAGGCGTGAAGCGGTAAGCCCTGGCATTGGCGCAATGGGTCTCCCGCAACCACGATCCCTGCACGGCCCGCACGGGCAACGCAGGCATCGCGCCGCCATCTTATCTTATGGGATCGCAAGCCCGCACACTCCAGCCGGGTTGGCATGGGCATCGCGTGCAGTGGCCGTTGCGCCCGGACACACAAAAATTGGGCCCCTTCAGGGGCCCAAGTGTTGCAAGCAGGAGAGAAGCGAAAGGTTATCGAGCGGGCTGCTCTGCGACCGGTCCGCCGAGCTTGAGCGGCCGGTATTCTTCGCGGCGGCACGCCACCAGAGCGACAACGGCGCAAAGGAGCGCCACGGCTGCGACTTTCTTGGTCACGGTGATCCCCATCATTGCCATCGAGCGCTTAGTATTACCTCCCCTCGCGGATGCCCCCAACACACGATCGATGCCAAGTGCTATTTTGTCTGTGCGCCGGTGCACCGAGGCCACGGTGCGCTGTCGGCCGGCGCAGAGGGGATTGCGGCAGGAAGCCTCACGAGCGACGCGTTCAGCTGGCCCAGTAGAGGCGCCCTCAAAGCCGCAGCCGCGAAAGCCGGTTTTCGCAACCTTCAATTGATCGAGCCCTTCGTTGCCAATGGTGCTCGAAGGCGGTTTGGAGCCAGCGGTCCCCGCTTTTGTGCCGGGCCAGTCTCACCCGGTGTTGCAGCCCTTGCGCAAGATTCAGGAGATCTTCTTTGCCCGGGCATGCCCGAGAGATGACCCCGCTCCTCAAGGAGGGCAAGGTCATTGGCAACCTGACCTCCAATATCATTTGGGACCTGCTCAAGACGGAGCGCTTGGCTCCCCCGCGGCTTTGACGACGCTGGTTGCGGACAGGGCTCCCTCACCCGTACTGCCCGCAGTTGGTTGGCGGCACAATCGAGGTCCTCACCTAGCCTACTTGCGCTGCGGGTAGCGGAGGCTGCCGGAGTCGTGGAGAAAGATGGCTCTACCTTCACTCCCGGGTTTCCATGAAGCCGGCGGCTGCAATCCGCCTCAAGCGCTGAGGCCAAGTATCCTCCAAATTCTGAAGCCGCTCAGTTACTGCGCGGTCAGGCCGCCGTCGACCACCAATGCCGATCCAGTCATGAAACCTGCATCGTCAGAGGCCAGGAACAGAATGCCGAGCGCAATATCCTCGGCTATGCCAAGCCGCCCGATCGGATGCTGCTTCATTGCCACATTACGGGCGCCCTCGACATCGTTGCTGCCGCTCTGCCGAGCCCGCGACACAAACGTCTGCGCACCCATGTCCGTCTCTATGACGCCCGGATGGATCGAGTTAACACGGATCTTCCAGCCCTTGCGGCTGAAGGAAAGGGCCGCCGACTTAGTGAACAGCGTCACTCCACCCTTGGTCATGGAATAGAGGGGATCAAGTTGCGATCCCACAATACCGGCGACCGACGCAAGGTTTACGATCACCGAGCCATGTCGGGTCGCCTTGCCGCTCTCGGCGAGCGCGGGAGCGCACACCTTCGTGCCGAGCCATACGCCCATCATGTTGATGGCCACGAGGCGGTTCCAATCTTCCATGGTCGCGTCCATCAGGTCCTTGCCGAGGAATACGCCCGCGTTGTTCACGAGAATATCGAGCTTGGCAAACTTCTTGGTTGTTGTAGCGACTGCCGCGGCCCACGACCCTTCGGTGGTTACATCAAGGGTGAGCGCAAGCGCCTTGCCGCCCGCCTCAGCAATTTCCTTGACTGTCTCGCGGGCGCGGTCGGCCAGCACGTCGCCGATGACGACCGTGGCTCCTGCCGCTGCCATCTTGCGCGCCGTCTCAGCGCCGATACCGCGTGCGGCACCGGACACCAGCGCAACCTTGCCATCCAAGCGGTTCATTTCGGCCCTCCTATGAAGCTCGTCCTGAGCGACTACTGGGAACCGGACGATAGCACCCGCTAGCGACAACGCCACGGGGGTGGATCCGGCAGGCGCTTCGACGTCACCCGGACGTGGAGAGGGTCTAGGGACCAGGGTCGCCCTTCATGGTTTTTGACCATCGACCGGCTCACCATCCCGCAAAGGCTCAGTCGGGCCGACCGGGCAGTGCATTGCCTTTGACAGGCCCGCTGCAGGACCTGTG
>Ga0075425_100001642_pt1 | contig 21954 bp, 24 predicted proteins | sample SoiMethybrSBSTD4_FD_75300 | JGI IMG/M metagenome (GOLD analysis project Ga0075425, IMG submission 75300) | Bulk soil microbial communities from a Populus tree surrounding site in Tennessee, USA - Soil MetaG P. TD hybrid SBSTD4 | ecosystem: Environmental > Terrestrial > Soil > Tree plantation... | reverse complement strand
ACCACCCACAAGAGATGCTGTAAGTGTGCTTGTACCAGGGCTACCAGCTATAGTAATAGTTGTACCATCACCAACAATGTTAATATTACCTGCTGTTGGACCAACAGGACCACCGCTGTTACCAGTCAGTGTATCAATATCAGATCCACCACTACCAACAGTACCTAATTGACCGTTAGAGTCGATAAATACTGGTATACCATTGCCAGCTCCAGGTGTAATACCACGAATACCTTGTATAAATGCTCTGTTAAGTTGACCATTGCCAGTACCTGTACTTAATCCAATGCGTAACGTATTAGATTCACCTAAAGTGCCTGTAACAGATTCACCAATGATAATGTTACGACTTTCACTGGATGTATAAGCATTACCTGAGCTTCTGCCAACTATAACATTACGTTGTCCATTGGTGATTCCTGTTGCTGAATTTTGACCAATAATAGTATTAGCTGATCCTGTTGTAATACTAGATCCTGAAGATGATCCAAATATAGAATTAGTACTTCCTGTTGTCAGAGCTACGGCAGAAGTTGATCCAAGTGAAGTATTATTATTTCCTGATGCTGTTAAATTACCATTATCTAAACCAACAAAAGTATTATCATCACCATCAGTCACTTCGAATAAAATAGTATTACCAGAAGCAGAAAATAATACTGTTGCGCCTGCTTGCACTGCTGTATTATTAGATATTACATTGATCGTTCCTGCAACGGGTATTGCGGTTCCAACATCACCATCAAATGATTGAGCACCTATACCCCCACCAACTAATGAAATAGTAAGTGTACTTGTTCCAGGATTTCCTGTAACGGTGACAGTAGTACCATCTCCAATTACATCAATATTTCCAGCTGTTCCTGCTACTGCTCCACCAGTGTTACCTGTTAATGTTGTAAGTAAACCACCTGCGCCAACAGTACCCAATTGACCGAGTGAATCAATAAACACTGGTATACCATCAGCTGCTCCTGGTGTTATACCATAAATTCCATGAATAAAAGATTGATTTAATTGACCATTGCCTGTACCAGTAGATACACCAATTCTCAGGGTATTTGATTCACCTAAAGTACCACCAACTTGGTTTCCAATAAGTATGTTACTACTTTCAGCACCAGTGTAATTATTACCCGTTACCGCACCTAAAATTACATTACGTTGGCCTGTTGTTATTGAACTAGCAGAAGTACCACCAACAACCACATTAGAGCCACCAGTTGTAAGTAAAGGTGCAGACGTTGATCCTAATACAGTGTTATTTTGTCCTGTAAGCGTTGCATTACCGCTACTTACACCAATAATAGTGTTATTAATAACGTCAGTAACATTCAATAATACAGTATTGCCTGAGCCAGAGAATGATACCGATGATCCTGCGTGTTGTGTTGAAGTGTTAGCTTTAATATTGAGTACACCAGCAACTTCATTTGCTGTACCAGCATCAGTAGGAAATGAATCAGCTCCTCCTCCACCACCAATAACAGATACAGTAAGTGTATGTGTGCCGGGGTTACCTGTAATATCTATTGTAGTACCATCGCCAACAATATTAATATTGTTTAAATCAGCTTCTACTGGTCCACCGCTATTACCCGTTAAAGTTTGAACAAAATCACCAATGCCTCCAGCAGAGTTAAGGGTGATAGTATTAGTTCCAGGGTTGCCATCAAAAGTTAAACCTACAATACCAGACACAATATTAATATTAGCAAGACCGTCAGGATTAACTGCTCCACCTGTGTCCCCTGTCAATGTATCTAATGTTCCAGGACTTACCGTACTGTCTAATTTGGTCCAGTTAGCTAATGCACCTTTTGATGCCATATCACCAGCAAGAGATACAAGTACCCAAATTTGTTCGTTATTTTGATTAAGCCACATATCTCCCAAGGAGACATTCTGCGTATCATATTGATTAGGATCTCTATCACTAAAAGTCCAGTTTGGTGGCTGATTGGCATTAGTTCCGGTATACGCGGTTCCTTGCTTTCCGCCTAATCTATTACTCATTCTCTCTCCTTTATGAACGGGCTTCTAAGGCAGCTATTCGTGCATTAAGTTTCTTTATTTCATTTAATAATAATACTGGTAATACATGATACTGAACTGTTTCAATTTCACCTTTGCTATCTGTTGCTACAATTCTAGGAAATATTTCATTAACTTCTTCTGCAATTAAACCATATTGTTTTGTTTCTGTTACATCACCATTATAGGCAAATGTTACTGGACGAAGTTTTAAAATTGCTGATGAATCGTCATTCATATCTTCAATATTATGTTTAACTTTTTTTGAGGAAGATACCGTTCCAAATTGTCCTGCAGAGTCAACTAAAACTGCAATGGCATTATTATTAGCAGTAGTCACACCACGCACACCACCAGTAAAGAATCCACCAGTTCCTGCATTAAGCGTTAAGATAGATGTAGTATTAGTACTTCCAACAGTTACTGTCTTAACAGCAGCTCCAGTACCTAAAGTTATAGTACAAGCACTAGCGTCCGCAGACATTGCAAGAGCACCTGTATTGGGATCAATAATAATACCACCACTACCGGATTGAATGGTAGTTGTAGATGTAGTATTAGTGCTACCCACATTGACTGTTTTATTTCCAGCTCCTGTACCGATGTTCACTGTATTTGCTGTAGCATCAGTTGATAATGAAAGAGCACCTGTACCAGAGTTTGCGGTAATAACGGCATTGGTAGTAGTAAGTGTAATTCCGCTTCCACTTGATGGAGCCTGAATAGCTACTGATGATGTATTGCTAGTACTTCCTATGGTAATTGTTTTAGTAGCACCACCAGTACCAAAATTAATTGTGGTTGCCGAAGAGTCAGTTGATATAGCCATAGTACCAGTAGTAGAATTGATATTAAGGCCACCACTTCCTGATCTTAATGTTGTAGTTGATGTAGTATTAGTACTACCAAGAGTAAGAGTTTTGAGACCACCTGAAGATATATTTACAGTAGCTGTTCCAGCAGTTCCTATGCTTATAGTACCAGTATCAGATTGAATTGAAATAGGACCAGGATTAGCAGAAGAATCAAGAGAAATACCACCAGACCCTGAAGTAATAGTTGTTGTAGAGGTCGTATTATTACTTCCTATATTAACAGATTTAACACCAGCACCTGTAGCAATATTAACTGTATTATTCGTAGCATCATTTGATAGAGCGACTGTACCTGTACCAGAATTTATAGTAATCGCACCGTTAGTAGATGTAGCAGTTATAGTTCCACTTCCTGATCGAATTGCTGTACTTGATGAACTATTAGTACTACCAAGAGTAACAGTTTTTACCCCAGCACCTGTACCAACATTGACTGTATTAGCAGTAGCATCTGTTGATATCCCAACAGTTCCTGTTCCAGAGTTAGCCGTTATTGCACCATTAGTAGCTGTTATAGCAATACCAGCAGTTCCCGATTGTAAAGTTGATATTGAAGTAGTATTAGTACTACCAAGAGTTACTGTTTTAACACCAGCACCCGTACCGACGTTGATCGTACTTGTAGTAGCATCAGTAGCTAATGATACTGTACCACCATTAGCAGTAATACCAGTAAATGTAGTCGTAAATGTATTAGCAGATCCACCAAATGCCAAACCAGTAGTTCCACCAGCTAGCGTGATAGCCGGACCTGTTTGTGCTCCACCAGTATCACCGGTAATTGAAGTTAAAGCAGCACCAACAGCAGGAGCTTGAAAAGTTGGCAATAAGCCAGCCCCATTAGAAGTTAGAACGTTTCCAGAACTTCCTACTGCAGCAATTGATTGTATAGCTGCAGTTGATGTTGTTCCACCACATAGCACTGCATATGCTGTATTTGATTGGACGCCTGTTCCGCCTTCAACAACAGGCTGAGGAGAGATGCGTCGATAACTCATAGCGCACCTCTCTTCTTTAATGATTCAGAAATCTTTATTCTAGTTTCTTCACTTAAATGTTTTCCTTTATTTGGATGATCATGTATTGTAAAATATTCTTTTAAACCTTTACTGAGTTTCATTTTAGTCTCCTCGGAAAGTGATTTTCCTTTCCAATAACCTTCATTATTAGAATAATATTCTTTCATAATCCGGCTTTGATTTTTTTTTGTTTCTTCAGTATGTGGGGTGCCGAAATATTTTTTACCTTTAACAGAATTACCCAAATTACAACCTTTTGCAGCAAAAGGAAGAATCCATACATTTAATCTTTTTTGATCTGATTCAATATATATTTTCTCTTTTTCATTAAATTTATCTGGGGAACAAAATTCAAGAATCTCAAATTTAAAGTTATCTATTCCATAAATTTTTAATAATTCACGAATTTTGTGATTACCCCTGTTGTTTCTCCATTTATACTTATGTTCAATAAGTCTTCTGCTTAGATTTTTACTACTTCCATAATATGATTCTCCAGTAGCAATACTTAAAATACGATATATTCCTGAGTTCATATTATTTCCTCCTAGTATATTTCATATGTAGTACCATTGCCGATGATACTTATTGCTTGGTAATTAGTATTCATCACAAAGGTAGTAGCACCATCAATGTTTACCGCGCCACCAACCGTTGTTACCGTAATAGCATTCGTTCCAGCTGATCCAGTTCTGTCTTTAATTACATAAGTAATTCCAAGTGTTGCTGCATTAGGTAATTGAACTGTTATAGGAGCTCCAGAAGAATCAACACTCAGAAAATCATCAGTAACAAGTACAACGTAAGGAGTTGTATTAACATTTGTGTAATCTAATATTGTCGTACCAGAAGAAGATATAGTTATTAAATTTGCGCCGGGAGTAATAGTTATACCAGTACCTGCAGTGATCACTGCTGTACCTAATTGATTACTAACTTCAGTAACTACCGTAGCAGTAGATCCTACGTTTACTCCATCAATACCATAAATAAAAGCTTTGCTAAGTTGTCCTATACCTGATCCAGTTCCGGATCCCAAACGTAATACGTTTGATTCACCAGTAACGCCTACAGCTTGAGCGCCAATGACTATATTACTCGTTTCACTGGTGTTATATAAAGCACCTGAGCCTGTACCCAAAAGTATATTATATGAACCTGTTTCTAAATTTTGTGCTACTTGAGCACCCACCATAACATTATCAGTTCCTGATGTAATTTGTAATGCGCTATTATGTCCTAATGCAGTATTTCTCTGACCAGTAATTGTTGCATTACCACTTTCTCCACCAATAATAGTATTATTATTACCGTCAGTTACATCTAATTGAACAGCATTACCAATTCCAGAAAATCCTACGGTTGATCCGGCATGTTGTAATGCTGTATCTCCTTTAATAGTTAATACACCAGCAACAGGAACTGCCGTTCCATTATCTGTAGGGAACGAATTAGCAAATATTCCACCACCACCAGTTCCAAGTTGTCCAGCTGAATCAATGATTACAGGAAGACCATCAGCAATAGCAGGAGTAATACCACGAATGCCATGGATGAAAGATTCAATAAGTTCTCCATCTCCAGTTCCTGTTGCTAATCCAATAGTAAGTACATTTGCTTCACCTATAGTACCATCAATTAAAGAGCCTATTATTATGTTACTACTTTCATTAGCTGCATAATTTGTTCCTGATCCACTTCCAATAATAACATTGAAATCACCGGTAGTTATATTTGGAGCAACTTCTTCACCTATAAATGTATTAGCATCTCCCATTGAAAGAGCGACGCCTGAGAATGCTCCTAATATAGTATTTAACTCTCCAGATACTGTAGCATTTCCACTACCTTCACCAATAATAGTATTAGAATTATTATCAGTGACACTTAATAATACTGTATTTCCTAATCCAGAAAATAAAACAGATGAACCTGCTTGTTGACTTGCATTATCAGTTACTATATTAATAATACCTGCAACTGGTAGAGCTGTTCCATCATCAGTGTCAAATTCTTCAACTACTCCTCCACCACCAACTAATGATATAGTAAGTGTATTGGTACCAGGAATACCAGTTACCGTTACACCAACACCATCGCCAACAACGTTAATATTATTAGTACCATCAGGTCCTACCGGTCCTCCAGTATTACCTTCTAATGTTTGAACAACACTCCCGGGTGGGAATGCTCCAGATGTAAAAAAATTTCCTGCCTGAGACATTATTTTCTCCTTTTATACCTGGGAAGCATACACTACGGTTACATAGAGATTGCCTGCTGTAGGTAAAGTATCTTCTGCTTTAACATAGATCCTATCGCCTTGAGGTTGTTCAAGAAGACCTGCTGTACTTGCTTTATTAGAAGCATAGTCATACAAAAAGAATCCATTGGCAGCAACTACATCATGATCATCAATTCCATTAAGGGACACAAGAATATTAGCGGTCGTGAGATTGGTAACCTTTAAAATCCTTACGGGATTCTCAAAGGGTAAACCAACTCCTGCATACACTGCTGATATTCCTGCAAATCCAATACTACGTAAAGGCTCATATCTCACTCGAACTGAACTAACTAAATTACTCATACTATCTCCTTAAACGTAATATCCTGAAAGAAAAACGTTACCAGTTCCGGCCGTACCTCTTGCATATACTACGGTATGTTTTGGAAATAAAGCTACATTACCATTTGGTTGAGCATTGGCTTGTGAAGGTAAATCAAATGAAGTGTTTATTAACACTGCTTCATGATCATTAATGCCATCATAACTAATAACTACTGTCTGAGTACTACCATTCGTAATGCGAATAAAAAAAGGTGCTTCCTCAAACCCATCAGGATTAATAGCTTGATAAGTATTAAGTATCAATGTTGATGACAATATCGTGGTAAGCTGAAATGGTTTTACTGAATTTTGTGCCATTTTATTCACCTTCTAGTTCAGGTTCCACGACTGCTGGTTTTAAAGCTTGGATTGATTGCTGGGAGAGTTCATTGAGCTTTTGTAAAATATCAAATGATGCATCAATTGCATTTCCCCAACTTGCACCATGTGGCATTTGAAAAGAAAATTTAAACTCACCTTTTGTAATTTCTAGCGTAATATACTGTTTGGTTTCCATGAATTCTCCTTAAAATTGTATTGTTTAATTCTAAGCATAGCTCCCCAGTCGCTATAAGACCAGGAAGCTATACTTGATAGGGATGAAGCTCTGCTAATAATATCTCACGATTTAAAAAATACTACGCTGCACATGTAATATTTGTCCATGTTGTGCCAGCATCAGTATTGATATACGCACGTGAAGTTGCGCCTGCTGGGTCTGACCTTAGATATAATGATCCTATTGGAGCTGTGATAGCACCACTAGGGCTACCAGCACCGGCAAGAACCAATAATCCACCAGGTAGGCTCAATCCACGACCAGCAACTGTTACACTCAAGCCATTTGCTGCAGCAACATTTGTTCCTGTAGGAGTATTGAGTACCAAAGTAGCACCAGCTGTTGTTGAACCAACGTTTGTAGCATGGGCAGTTGCGCTTGTTCCTAAGTTTAGTGCACCAGTACCAACATTGAGCACTACAGAAGTTGCACCAGTAGCATTACCAACGGTGATTGTTCTTGCAGCTGCACCAGTACCTACGTTAATAGCTTGAGCAACAGCATCGTTACCGACGTTAATTGCACCAGCAGAAGAATTAAGTTCTAATACACCAGCTGAATCTAACAGCAATGTACCGGTAGAAGCGGCAGTAATATTACCTGTTCCAGATAGAAGACTCAGTGATGCCGCACCTGTAGCAGAACCCATGGTAATAACATTGGCTACTGCGCCAGTACCTATATTAACTGTTTTAATACCAGTTCCACCTGTAGCAATAGCAACAGTTTGAGCACCTGTACCTGGAGCAATTGATACTGTACCTGTTTGAAGACCAGTTCCGCCGACAGTAACTGTACCAGTAGTCATTGCATCACCAATTGCAACTGAACCACCGGTTTGGGTATTACCAATAGCGATTACGTTAGCACCAGTACCGCCAATGTTAATTGTTTTAACAACAGCAGCTCCAGTACCAAGGTTAACTGTAGTAGCAGCAGCATCAGAAGATAGTGACATTGCACCAGTTCCTGAAAAAATAGCAATTGGACCGTTTACTGCCCCAATGGAATATCCACCAGTTCCTGCAGAAAATGTCATGCCTCCTGCAGCGTCAACTGCGCCTAAAGTAATTGCTGTAGCAGCAGCTTTGCCACCATTTAATGTAATGCCACCAGCAACTGAAATTAATCCAACAGAAGCATCATTAGTACCCTGTAAAGCTGCAATTACTATTCTTTCACTCGTACCACCATTAGTAGTTAAACTTATAGCAGGATTAGTGTTTGATGTGGTAGTGAAGCTTATTGCATCAGCAGATGTAAGGTCAAAATCACCTGTTACAGTAACGTCACCTTGTACATCTAAATCTGCTTGCATGGTCACATTGCCAGTAACATCTAGTGTACCACCTATGGTAGTATTTCCTGTAACATCAAGCGTTGAAGCGAGTTGCGTTGCACCAGCTACAAGGTTGCCAAAAGTTGCAGTACTTCCTGCATCCATGGTAAGGTCACCAGCGCCTATGATAACATCACCAGCAGTTACTGTTAAATCGCCCGGATTCACTGTAAAAGAAGTTGCTGCTACTGCGCCTGCAGTTGCGCTTGTCCAAGCATTAACACCACCAATTGCAGAAGTAAGTATAAAAAATGACTCTGAAGTAGTATTTACCCAAGTTGTGCCAATCTCTGCTGTATCAGATGCTAATGGATCTCTATCAGAAACGATAGGTTCCTGTTGTAGGCTTGCATTCGTCCCTGGATAACCATAAAGCGAAAAACGCCTATTAACTTTAGTCATCGTAATCTCCTTAATAATTTTGAATAATCTTTCCATCATTAAAGTATATTTATTTACCTAATACAATATATTTGACTTTTATCCACTAGTTAGATATAGTTAGTAAAGAAAGGGTAAAATATGAAATGCAGAAAAATAGAATTAAATGAACTAGAAAGAGATTGTCTAAAAAATAAATTATTAACTCGGTCAAAATTTAACGAGAATAGTTCATGTTTAGAATGGCAATATGGAAAAGCTGCACGAGGATACGGTTCAGTTTATTTTAAGAGAAAAGTATTTTTAACTCATAGAGCTTCTTGGATGGCGTTTAAGGGAGATATTCCTGATGGTCTCATGGTATGTCATAGATGTGATAATACCAGTTGTATAAACATAGATCACTTGTTCCTTGGAACTCAAAGTCAAAATATGGATGATATGATTTCAAAAGGGAGATGGAAAAAAGGAATAAGAAGAAAAAAAATAACTACAGATACGGACGATAAAAAACAACGAAGACAAATAGTTTTTGATGTTCATCCAGAATTCCATAAAAAAGTAAAAATATTAGCTGCTAAAAGAAATGTTTCGATGAGTCTTTGGATTAATCGCGCAATTATAGATTATATAGCAAAAGAAACGAAATATGACGACAAACCAAAGGAATAAGATGACAAGCATAGGAATATTTAAAGGATTTATAAAAGGGGTAGTAATAATATATGCTATTGTAGCATTTATATATATTAATATACCCCTAGCAGGATGCATTTACTATATATCAAGAAATTTTTTGGCTACTTTATCAATCTTATGAGAAATCTTATCTTGAACTTGCTGTTCTATATCTAATGGTGGTATTCCACGATTAGCAGCAATAATAGACCTTGCAGCTTTTGATTCAATTTCTGTTAATTCGTTGAGCGATCGTATATTATCTATCACCTTTTTTTTACCTGCGTCAGTTTGCATAAGTGTAGGTACTGTATTCATGAACAAACGAATCTCGCCTTCAGTTACTCTGGAACCAAAATATTGCTTAGCATTCTTAACGAATTCAGTAGAAAGCTTCTCAAATTCTTCAATATCAGGACTACCACTTTTTATAAGAGACTTCATAGCACCTGCTAGTGGGCTTGTCATTCCTCCAAGTGCTCCCCCTAAACCACTTCCTATAGCAGTTCCAACTCCAGGAAGAAAAGCAGTACCAATTGCTGAACCTAGTAAGGCACCTGCTCCTGCACCTGACAATGGAGTATCTTCTATTTTAGATAAAAATGACCATAAGTTTGCATTAGGCAGGTTACCTTTATCTATAAGCTTTTCCATACGACCAAGTCGTAAATTATTCTCTTTAGCCGCTTTTTCTTTAGCTTTTAAGACATCTATATACTGCTTAGTTTCTTTGATATTGAATTGTTTTTCTCTAAAAGCTTCCTGTCTCTGTTGAGCTTCTAGTTTCTGCCTTGCAGCCTTTTCCTGAGGCGTAGAAAATAGATCAGCAATCAACTTAGCTCTATCAGGAGATATCTGCTGTTGAACTTGATCTTGTTGCATTTGCTGTTGAGGTTGTTGTTGAATTTGTTGTGGTTGTCCGCCTTGCAATCCTGATAGTAGACTATCTTGTTGATCAGGTTGACCTAGTGCTTTTCTAATAAAATAATCACGATCAAACTGCTGTTGAGGTTGTTGGCCTTGTTGTTGGGCAACACCTAGACTTTGCATTCCACTAACTTGTTCTCTAGAACTTGGCGGTTCATTAAGTTGGATTAATGAGTTAATATTTTGCATAGCTAACTTACGTTCTTCAGGCCCAAGGCTACTTAAAAAATGTGCAGACTGCTGACCTAATATAGGTTCCCATACTTTAGCGAATTGAGATCTTTCTTGTTCTTGTTGATGTTTCTTTATCAATTGACCTATTTTATATCCGGCCAATTCACCTAAGCCAGTACCTAACTTTGCACCAAAACTTTCTCCGCGTGGTATTGATTGCATTAGAGTGCTCCTGCTGTTAATGCTTTTAAAGCCGCTTGTATTGCAAATTCAACTGCTCTTTCTCCAGCCCCAGGTTGTCTAGGCCGATGTATATTCTCTGATTGTGGATTCAATAATGACATAAGCATTTGTAATGCTTGTTGTTTATTTTGTTGACCATATTGAGCTTTTTGAGCAACTAGGTTTGACTCTAGTGCTGCTCTTCCTTGATTCAATTGAGAAGTAAAAGCACCAGAACTTAGCGCATTATTGCCCATTGATGTAAAACGTTCAGCAAGACCAGGAACAGTTTCTTGGCTAAATTGAGTACGCGCTTGTTGAGCGATTGGCTCAAAGCCTTCATATGGATTTTGTAGATCATAAATACCAAGCTGTTGAAGTAATTGCATTATGCCTTGTTGTTGAGGAGTTATTGTTGGATATTGTTCGATCTTTTCTGGCGTTCCTCCAAAAAATTCTTTAGTACCTTCCCATGCATGACGCAACCTAGGGAATTTGGGATTAGGGTTTTTACCAGTTCTCAGTTGCTGGGAAGGATTCATCTGAGATATAGCATTCATGCCAGTAGGTCCATTCAATTGAGGTTGACCCTGTAATTGTTGTTGCGTAATATTTAGCCAATCATATGCCATACTGTCTCCTTTAATTTTTTAATATGATACTAAACTAGTACTTACAATATTCAAGAGTTACTTGCGAATCAGTAAACGTCACCCCTGAAGCATTATTAATAAGTATCTGAGTTGCAGTAACACTTACTTCTATGTTATTACCTGCTGCACCAGCAAATGGCAATGGATAACCAACAACCGTAACAGTATCTGTTGCTGCACCTGAGATAAACATCCATTTAAACATGCTCGTCACTCCAATGCCATGATTAATTGCAGTAACACCAGCGCCTAAAGCACCAGTGTTAACTGTTTTAATAAATCCAGGACGTAGTTTTAGTGGATCATTTGAAGCAGGATTGAAAAATAATTTACTGCTTACAAACTGCTCATTAATGTAATAGCCGGTACATTTAGTGTTTAATACAAGCGCGATATTATTAACATTTTGATAAAGACGAACTAATAGTTCTTTAAATTCTGGGCTCGTAACTTCTACATCATACAAGCGACCTATGTCCCAAACATTAGTAGTTGGGACATAGGAACCTGTATTCATTTGTTGTTCGTCAATAAAAGGTGCCATTATAATCTCTCAATATGAATAATATCTTTTAATGTTTTTTTAATCTCATATGTAACATATGATTGCAATAGTTGTATATCTTCTGTTACCTCTGGAAACTTCTTCAATAAAAGAGGTATATTGTCATTGAACTCTATCAAAACATTAACCGAATCCATAACTTCTTGTGTTGTTTTGTTCATACATATCCTTATTGGAATCTATAACTTGTTGGTTGAGCATTTATACACATAGCATGAAGAACAAAATCACATTTTCTAATAGCTATATCTTTCATTTGAGCATCATTCATAACCAATTGTATTTGGACAACTTCTCCGTCTGCATCAAAGTACACAGGATGCCATAGGCGCGTAGCGTTCTGTTCAAAAGTTATAGGAGCTTCTGCAGTTGTATAAGGGAAAGTATCTAGTGTGCCTGTACCCAATAATTCACCATCACCAAAACTATCTGCTAATAATGGTACACTATTAGTAGATACAAAAAACTCTGCTTGAATCTCCCCTGCAGCAGTCTTATCAACCATAAAATCTATTCGAGAAATATAAGCATTCCTGCCTTGTTTAGCATAGAAATTATATTCTTTAGTTTTGATTGATATATTACTTACTCGAGATATTAAACCACCGCCGCTGTATGTTCCCGTAAATTGATCTTCAGGTTCTACCAGTATTTCAAATGTATCAGCGTCTATTATCTCAATTACTTGAAATATCTTATTATTCAAACTATCTGAAGCATCTGACCAGGTAGCACCTTGTATGTAAATGTACGTATCATTATCAGCACCATCTTGTAGGCTAATATTATGTTGAATAACTGTTAAGGTTGTCGTCACACCAACTAAAGTGATATTAGAAATCTGTAAAACGGCTGCATTGGTCTTCTCATCAGCATCACATATAAATGTATAACCTTGCTGGTTTCCTCCAATAACTTGTCTGAATTTAGCTTGAATAGCACCACTGTCCCATGTTGTTGAATCGTCCCATGTAACTGTTACTGAGTCCCATGTTATGCCACTAATTGGTTGGAAATACCCAAAACATGTAATTGAGTCATCATTAAATGCCCATGTTCCCGTTTTATAGTTGAAAATCAATACCCTACTAGGATAGGGAAAAGTAGCATTAGCCTCAATACCAGGAAAAGTCCAATAGACCATTTCAACATAATAATCTCTGATTCCATAAACCCTAAACACTCCTTGGTCGTTGTTATGAATCTCAAAAACAGTATCTGGTATCTTATCATCAATACGTTCTACGTTAGAGCCATTGCATGCATGTATCCCAACATTTCCTACACCTAGGCAGATTTTATCAAAAGGTACAATAGAAAAGGTTGATTCTGCACCAAGTTCAGTATTAATTTTTTGCCATATAAATGGTTGTGTTTGATTACCTAAATATACTAATTCCCATGTTGAACGTTCAAAAAATACTATAAGGCGATCTTTAACAAATTCTACCGTAATAATAGCTTCACTAGTTGATGCATCGATATTATTGCCACGTCCTGGAATATCTTGAAACCATGCTGCTGGGTCTAAAGGAGATCCTACTTGAGAATACCTGCACCTATTGGTATATGAGATCCCTGCTTCAACTGTATTAAATAGAAGTAATCTATTTTTGAAAGGAACAATAATACGAGCTGTATTAATAATATTGCCGTCAGAATAAAAAATAGGAGAATTTATTTGTGCACCAGAAAATGTATAAGCTCCCGTTGTAATATCAAATGTACCAGTACCTACTGGCGCATCAGTTGTTAAACTACTCACCGCAAGAGCACCATTAGCAACAACAACTACAAATAAAGTAGTTCCAATTACAAATGTTTGTCCAATAGCTCTTGGTGCTGGAGCTACACCCATTGCCCCTCCCATGCCATCAGTATCACCTAATGAAGCACCAATACTGAAATAATAATTGAAAAAATTCCAAGTATTAGCAAAAAAATAACGAATTCTATCAGGAGTATTAAAGTTAGTTACAAAGAAAACTCTATCCGAAGCATTTGCTCCTCTCCAAGTAGTTGCCCAGAAGAACTGAGAATCGTCACCAGTCCATACCGCAGCTCCTGCAGTAGATTCTACTGAAAGTCTTCGCCATCCCAAATTATATTCGTAAGCATAGCGAGTATCAAAACCAACAACAAACTCATCATTTATAGAGCTTTGTTCATAGGTTAGGAGACCCATAACAGGTAAATCAGGATAGAAAAATACATCAGTCCCATCTGGTAAAGCAACACCAGTAATATTAAAATTAGAAGAATTTGGATCCGGAGGAACAGGAGGAGTAATATCAAATGTTGCAGTAGATACAGAGTTATCACTCCGTAACATTTGTTGAGGTCCTACTACAGGATTATACACGGTAAATATTATGTTACCGATACTGAATGCTTGACCTATTGCTGGAGTAAATCCTGCGTCAGCTAATATAGTTGCTATGTTACCAGATAGTGCTCCAGCAGTTATAAATCCTATATTGATTCTTAACCGTGACACTAATGAGCTTTCACCAATCCACCGTGAACCAAAACGTTTTCTTACACGACCTCTAAAAACATAAGCATTATTCAATTGGGAGAATGCCTCGTCTGGTATTAACCAAGGTTTAACATTAGTTTGTAGACCACTATTTTCTTCGTAAGGTGCGATAAAGAATTTATCTGGCATGTTAAATCCCTATTGCTAAGTAAGCAATTGTTAATCCTGCAGGAGGATTAACTAAACCAAATTGAGCAAATGTAACGGTAGTTCCTACAATAGTTTTTATACCGATAATATTGTTGTAGTTAGCAGCAGCATTAGTAGTAGAAGGAAATACAGCAAATACTGTAGTAAAGTTTGGTGATCCAGGAACATCAGTATTAAGGTCTATAGCCAGCGTTGATACGCTCGCCATACTAATACCTGAATGCCACTTAAGTAATATACCTGATGGTAATCGTGTCCAACCTGGGTTAGCCCATCCTGCTGATGTAAACTCTACTATTCGTGCAGCTACCGGAGCTGTTGACCCTAACTGATGAGTAAACACCAATTCTGGTTGTCCAGTTATAGCAGACGTTTGAGAATACAGTTGAACAATACCTGCTTGTGGTGCAGGTACAGGATTTTGTACCGGGAAAGATATCTTATTGTGTTGACCTTGGCCAGGTAAATTATAGCCAATATGATCTATTGCAAAAGCCGTATTGATAGTAGAGAAATTACCATTAATATCAGGTCTACTAGCAGCTAATGTCTGACCAGCGAGTGGAACGGAAATCAAAGCCATGATATCTCCTTAAATATGCTTCCATGTTCTGTGATTTAGTATATTACTAATACTTCCTACAGTAACATTAAATAACAAACTAATTTTACTCAAAGAAAATCCATCTTTTCTTAATAACCTAATTTTGCGCACATCACATTCTTTTAATTTGGATTTCCATACTTTTTCACCTTTCGTATGTCGACCTTTATTAACTGTATCTAATGCACCTTCAGATGGCGTTCCTTCACGTAGATGATCTGGATTTACACATGCTCGATTATCACATGAATGCAAAATGAACATTCCTGAATTAATTGGTTTTTTAAAAATTTCATAAGACTTTCTATGGGCAAACACTACTTTTCCTAGTGACTTAATTTCGCCATATCCATATTGATTTTTCATTCCTTTCCAATTCCAACAGAATTCAGTTTTTTGTGTATATCCTAATAATCTGCATTTATCTGAACAAAATGCGCGTGAAAATTTTCTGAAACAAAAAACCAAACAAGTTTCGCATGGATACTTTATGTATTTTTTACTCATCTTTATACCTTCGTGTTTTTAATTTTTTACATCATAACACAAAGATATAGTATGGGTATACCCTCTCTTGGCTAATACGGCCAACCACCACCGAACCAGCCGCCTATATTGTAATTTTTTCCTTGCGTATAGATAGTAACTGTGCGTTCATTTGCCTGTTGTGTAAGCGTCGTTCTCAGAACTAACCTTTCTTGAGTCTTAAACTCAGGCATAATAAGCTCAACAGAATCATTATCCATACGATCTTCAAATATCTTTTTAGCAGCACCGTAAGCAATATATTGCCACCATTGCGATAGATATGGCATAGCACCTGGATCTGCTGGATTATTCATAAATTCAGTAGGTCTAACATCAACCTCTAGTTGAATACTGTATGTTTTATCTGGTACCGGTCTAATAGTAAACTTAGTATCATAATACAGCATTGCAATAGGCTTACCTGGTTGGTAAAGAATTCCTTCAAACCAAATAGGCGCTGCAGTCTGCGTGAGAGATGGAAATGTTACTACAAATTCACCTGTCACATAGTTAATATAGTTATTAGGGTCTTGTGTCGTATCAAATGGCACAACTAACGGAACATTTGCTTGCGTAAGATTACCAATCGTATTACTTATGGGAACATCTACCATTATCATTGATGTACCGTTAGTATCCACACAGTTAATGTTCACATTCCTTTGTAAGATAAACGGTAGATTCGTTGATGGAGCAGTAATACGTCCTATAAAAGGTCCTGATGAATTATTACCCCTTAAAAGCGTATCTAATATCGTATTAGTTTGTGGCCACATTCCATAAAATACATCACGCCACTGTGTATAGAAGCTTTGAATTCCTGCCATAAATACTGGAGGATGGATTGCCACGTATTTATTTTTAAAGTTATACAATGGATCAGTAGTAACAGTAGTATTAGTATCATAAACATCTATACCCGGTTGAGTATAGAAGGTTAATGTAGTTCTTAATGAAAATAACCGTAAATGCTCAGGGAAATCATACAAAATAAATGTATTGATATACTCATCCAATTGCTCATTAGTGATCTGAGATGTAGATGGAGTTCGCGTTAATCTACGTACCTTGGTACGAATAGCTTGCAAGGTAGAATAAGAAGAATCTGGAATTATTGCCATTACTCACCTCCTTTTCCTAAGGGTATGGTAAAACGTTTTGGGTAGCTTCTGTTAATAGTTCATTCACTTCACCAATAGGCACCACCTGTGCAGGTGTTCCAAATGCACCTGGTTGATAGTCAGGCACAACGAACGCATCAAAATTAGTAGTATCAATTGGTATAGTAAACTGCGTATCATTAACTACCGTTATAGGACCATACAATTGATTAACCTGTACCATACCAAATCCATAAGGCACATACAAACGAACAATTAATCCTGTTGAATACTGATGGTTACCAGGATTAAGTCCATCAAGTGTAGTCGTTACCAATGCGTTCTCGTCTTGTGTAATGGAAAGTATATTTCTCATCGCACGCTGGAACGTTGGGAATGCTACTGCGTAGTAATTCGGTGTATTTGGTATAGCCACGTATCACCTCTATGGAGAAGCGGTTACTTCTACTAAGTTACTTGGATACATATCTGCATCATCATCCATATATTCTAATGAATGGAATGCGTAGCGATGTACCTTTTTAGCCATTTGTAGTGAATTTGTTTGTAATCTTCCATCTGCGTTTTGTGCGGTACGAATACCTTGCTGTCCAAACTCACCTTGAAGGTGTTGGTATTCTTTGTAATAACAATTGTTGTTCAAGTGACGTGCAACGCCTCGTGGTAAACTGTAGCGTTCGCCGTCCCACAATTCATATACTGCATTCTCATCATTTGGATAGTACTTATAACTAAAAACAACAGAACCGCGACCACCATTAGTTGCAGGATTCTCAAGGTTCTTAAATATCCCCGTCACCATCTCGGCGTCACGATCACGCATCTTCTTGATTTGCTTTGCAAAATCTTCACGAGTGATCTTTTTAGGGGAACTTTGAGATACTGTAGCTGATCTAACTTCTGGTTTGTTCATAATTTTCCTCATGTATATGGGAAGGATATTTTTCAATACCCTCCCCAATTTTTATCTATTGATTATCTACGCTAAATGATTTACCAGCAACCCAATAGATTATATCGTCTTCAACACCAGCAGGAGAACTTGACCCTGCTCGCAATTGAATACCTATTAATCCTGTGTTACGAGTAGCATCACCAAGAATATCAACACCAGCTACGAGAGCTTCTGCAGTATTCTCACCCATAGGAACAACTTGAGCTGGAGTAAATCCAGGTGCAGTTGTTAATGGGAAGGCAAATGCAGTGAATCCAGTGGTATCAACATCAATAGTGATAGTATTCATTTCACCATCAGCATCTGGTTGATCAATATCAACAATAGTAACTTGCATTCCATCTAGTTCGGTCATACCGTATGCTACAGCAGTAACGGTAGGAATGATCAGTCTTACTACTTGTCCTATAGAATAATCGTGAATTACTGACAAGGTCACAATAGCTTGTGTAGCTTGTGAAATCTTAGTAATAAAACGAGTACTTGGATAGAACAGAGGATTGTAAGGGATACGACGGAATGTACCAGCACCTGGGTTAGCGTTTGCTATTCCAGCCATGAATGCAAGCTCAAAGCTTACCCCTGGAGTTATAGTATCAATAGTAAAATCTAAACCACGAAGCTGTAAAGCTCCAACAGTAGAGAATATACGCACAATATCACCATCACTGAGTGATGAAGTATTAGCAGTATTAACTACAGGAGGGTTTGCGCTTGTTATACCAGTAAGTGCCAATGAAGGACCTGGTAGGTTAACTGAAGTATCAATGAGATAGAATCCTGAGTTAGCAGCGATTTGAGCTACAGCAAGAGCGCCTGTTACGGCAGTCTTAGTGTAAATCGTACCACGACCTTGCGTCATTCCCCGTTGCCAGTAGAATTCAGCGCCAGTCCCTGCACCTGCAGCATATGATACTGTCAGGTTTTTAACCCACATCCAATCTAAATCAGAGCGTATTGCGATTATTTTCGCTTCGCCATCAGCGGTGAAGCGACCTTGATTAGTTCCTGAAAAAACAACTGACATCGTATTCTCCTTATCGTAGTGTACAACGCATGTTGGTTATCCAGAGATCATTCAGAATACGCGGAACTTCAGCAAATACATAACCAATGGTTACGTTCTGAAATAACGGATCTGAGAACACTGGCGGTCTATACAAGAATCGTGCAGAATAATTATCTTGCTCAACGCAAGCTAATGCTTCCATACCTTGTACAAACACGTTATAAACATCGTTACCTAATCCTGAAGCGTTTGGTGAAACAGACGCTACTGAAGAAAGCATGAAGCGGACGTTATTAACACTTCCCCACTCACTTCTTAATACACGATTGTCGTTTGGATAGTTCCATTTAGAAATGAACCCGTTTATATTGTTCAAATCTTTGGAAAGTTTAGTGTGACCTAAAGCCAAATACGCATCACGCACTGGACCTGTTCCAAATTTATCTTCACCACCGATAGTATCTAAAATCATCCATGCATCATTGGTTAACAATGAGGAGGTAACTTCATCAATATCAGAAAGAGATAGATCAGTTGGAAGATCACCATTATTACCACCAGTACAGTTATACATGGAAGCAGTAGATGCTAACATGTCACGTGTTAATTGATCTTCAGTCATACGTAGACTCAGACCTAAAAGTTCTGCAGTCTCGTTTAAAACTGGATCTTGGTTTTGTAAGGTAACTTGTTGGTTAATAGCTACGTATAATCCATAAAATGACATAGTAGCATCAATATCAACACGATTTAATGGAGTCGCTGGAGGTGTTGCGCCGCTAGGTCCCAAAGGAACTGGAGCAGTTGGCAATCTATCATAGCGAGCCATACGTAACGTTCTTCCGCCTTTAGCTGGCAACCGTTTGGATAGTGCACCTAATTTCATGATCAGGTTCGGTGTTCTTACCGATAAAAGCACATCATCAAACGTTTGCTGAACTGGAGCAGGAAGCGTTGTAGGTGTAGTTATCATACACGCACTCCTAAAAGTACAAACATATATAAATTAGACTTATTTTGACTTAGAGGTGAACGACTTCTCGTTTCGTTCTGAGTGTGACGACTACTCATTTCGTCTGAAGTGGCGAGCTTCTTTACGCCTGTGGTAGCGAGCCACATTTCGCTAAGAGATAGTATAATAAGACTTATCGTAAAAACACAAGAATTGTAGAAATGAAACATCCCCATAAGCAGTGTGTCTTATGAGGACCAATAAAAACAGAATATCTCAATTAACTCCCTATGTCTCTTCAAAGTTTTCTAGAAACAATGATCCAATCAATATTTTCAAATACGATTGCGGAATCCGCGCGGTTCCGCTCTTGTCCGCTTTATAAAAATTGATAAATAGTTTATGAAACATCCCCATAAGCAGTGTGAACTTATGAGGACGGTCATAATAGTAGGTTCCAACCAAAAAGGATAAACTGGAACCCAACATAACATACGTTAATATCTAACGTAAGACAACTTTACTGCTTATAACGCTTGGCTTCTTCAACCTGGCGACGAAGTTGATCTTTACGAGCTTCGGTGAGGATCCGACGATCATAATCACCAACACGCGCTAATGGCGTATCACCAGATTGCGGAGCAGCATTGGCAGCTGAACGAGGTTTCATTCTATTCTCTTCTACTTTTTTATCAAGTTCTTGGTATTGATCATCAAGAACCCCGCTATGCTTAATGAATTCGTATGCTGCATATCCCTTATCGTATACATCAGGGTTAGAGAGAATAGTTCTGTATAATGCAGGCTTTTGTTGCTCTAACTTCTTGAGGTTATCTTGAGTCACAACAGTATCAAAGTCATTGAATTGATTCTTGAGTCTCATCTCTGCTTGAGCTAATGCATTCTGTTGGTTATATTCTTCAAACTGTCTCTTGGTGTTCTTCAATTCTTGTTTAAGGTTCTTAACATACTTCTTGAGATGTTTACCTTCAATATATGTGTCATCACTGATATCAATATCATCGTCTTCATCAACAACTTGCATCTTAGTTGTTTGTTGTTGGGACATATTCATCTGAACCATACGCTCTAATTCTAATGCTCTTCGCTCTGCTGATTCAGCACGTTCTCTCAGAACACGCATACTTGCCTGTTTTGATAATTCATGATCAGTATTTTGTTGAACTGATTGTTCTTGTTGTGCTGACTGGACATTTATGGGCGCCTGTTCTTGTTCAGCTGGATACAAATGTTCTTTTGCTGCATCTAACTCATCAAACATGTCTTCTCCTCATCGTTGATCTTAATAACTGCATCTATCTTTTCACCGTTTTCTTTTTTTACCCATTCAAGAAGCTCGCCACTTTCCATCAAAATAACAAACTTAGCCAAATCAGCTGTTTCTTTGTCATTCATATACTTCATTTTATTATTGAGTATGTGATAATACAAAATCGGATCTGGTATAGACCACAGAAACTCAAGTTGACCAGTAAATGTCTTGTATTTCCATACTGATTGCTTATACACAGGCGTTGGACATGACTTACGTGCCAATTGTATCACCTTAGGTTGCCTCAACACACGATCAACAGTAGTAATAAGTACTATATAAAAGTCTTTTCCAATGTAACCATCTTTATTTTTAGCTTCATCTGCCGTTTGGGCAAGACGAACCATAATATCCGGCTCCATGGCACGACGATATTCGGTGATATCATCTTCAAGATCTAACCGTAAATGGTCATGTTCTAGAATCTTTTGCCCTGCTAACTTCTTTTGCTCCATACTTCTCCTTATGTTGCGATCATGATAATGCAACAAAAATGTGGAAAACGAGAGAATAAACGCACATATCAATTGTTGCTTTGTAGCGCAATAATAATAAAAATAGCTAACAATATCAAAAAAGTATTTTAAAAGAGCATTTATTCTTTACCCTTTGTGTAATATATGTTACTATTTTAATTACTAAATACACAGTGTGAATTTTTAATAGGAGTTAAACTATGTTCTAATAACCACGTTCTCTATCGTTTCATTTAATAGTACTACAACA
>Ga0075425_100001641_pt1 | contig 21954 bp, 22 predicted proteins | sample SoiMethybrSBSTD4_FD_75300 | JGI IMG/M metagenome (GOLD analysis project Ga0075425, IMG submission 75300) | Bulk soil microbial communities from a Populus tree surrounding site in Tennessee, USA - Soil MetaG P. TD hybrid SBSTD4 | ecosystem: Environmental > Terrestrial > Soil > Tree plantation... | reverse complement strand
TTGGGGAACGTCGACGCTGCTGCCGGTCTTGGGGTTACGCCCCTTGCGGGAGTTGCGGTGCCGGATGCGGAAGCTGCCGAATCCGCGCAGCTCCACCTTGTCGCCCTTGGCGAGCGCGTCGGTGATGTTGTCGAAGATCGTGTTGACGATGGTTTCCGTTTCCTTCTTCGTCAAGTTGGCGATCTTCGAGACTTCGTCGATCAGCTCGGCTTTGGTCATGCTCGGCATCGCCTCACTTCCGCGGACCCTCCCGACGTCGACCGACCGTAGCACGTCGATTCCCAGAATGTCAACCATCGCAAGGGGTTAGCCATCACGCGGTCGGGAACGCCCCGTCCGTCCCTCAGTCGAACAGGTACAGCGGGGTCTTGAAGACCGGCAACCCAGGCACGAGGCCAACAGCCTTGGCCAGACCAAACTGACTCCGGAGCAGATCCATGACCGAGAACCGACGCCGCGGCAGCACCACCCGGGGTGGGACTTCCAGACCGGCGAGCTTGGCCGCGCGGTTGATCGCCTCCTCGAGCCCGCCCATCTCGTCGACCATCGCGAGCGATTTGGCCTGGGCGCCCGAGAACACGCGACCGTCCGCAAACTGCACGACGCGCGCGCGGTCGAGCTTGCGGCCTTCGGCGACGGCATCGATGAACTGCCGATGGACGTCGTCGAGGAGTGTTTGCAGCACGCGGCGCTCCTCGGGCGTCATCGGCCGCGAGAAGTTGCCGATGTCCTTGAACTGGCCGGCCTTGACGACGATGTACTCGACGCCGACCTTCTTCATGAGGGTCTCGACGTTGGCCATCTGCATGACCACGCCGATCGAGCCGGTGAGCGTGCCCGGGTTGGCGTAGATGGAGTCGGCCGCGACCGCGACGTAATACCCGCCGGACGCGGCGACCGCGCCCAGCGAGGCCACCACCGGCTTGCCGGCCTCGCGCATCCGCTGGAGCGATCGATAGAGCTCCTGCGTGGGCGCGACCACGCCCCCCGGGCTGTTGATGCGGACCACCACGGCGCGGACGAGCGGGTTGTCGCGGTGGCTCTTGAGGTCGCGCAGGATGTCGTCGACCTCGAGGATGATGCCCTCGAGCTCGACGACGGCCACGCGCGGGCCGAACGCGAGGCCGCCGCTCTCGGGCGCGCGCACGATCGCGGAGACCACGGCCAGGAAGAGACCGAGGACGCCCACGTAGAGAAGGATCGTCAGCAGGACGACCCTGAGCCCGCGCCTCACGCCCGGCTACTCGTCGTCGTCGTAGTTGTAGTCCTGACGCTGCTTGCCTCCGCGCCGTCCGCGTCGCCCCTGCCCGCCGCGGTCCGTCTCCACCTCTTGCGTCATGGCGATCGCGTGCGCGAGCTCCTTCAGGCTGAGGCCAATCCGCCGCTCATTGGGGTCGACCCGGATGACGAGCAGCGTGAGCTCATCGCCGACGCTGACCACCTCGTCGGGCCGGCTGATGGGACGGTTGGACATCTGCGAGATGTGCAGCAGGCCGTCGACCCCGGCCTCCAGCTCCACGAAGGCGCCGAAGTCGGTCAGGCGGACGACCTTGCCGGTCACGCGCGAGCCCATCGGATACCGCTGGGACACCGTGGCCCACGGATCCGGCTGGATCTGCTTGAGACCGAGGGAGATCCGCTTGTTGTCCCGGTCGATGTTGAGGATCTGCGTCTCGAGATCCTGGCCCTTGCGCAGGATCTCCGAGGGATGCCCGACGTTGCGGGTCCACGACATGTCGGAGATGTGCAGCAGGCCGTCGACGCCCGGCTCGAGCTCGACGAAGGCGCCGAAGTCGGTGAGGTTACGCACCCGACCCTGCACGCGGGTGCCCGGCCGATAGCGCTCCTCGATGGTCGCCCAGGGATCGGGCTCCACCTGCTTCATGCCGAGAGAGATCCGCTTGGCCGCGCGGTTGACGTCGAGCACGAGGACGTCGACCTCGTCGCCGACGTTGACGAGCTTCGAGGGATGCCGCACGCGGCGGGTCCACGACATCTCGGAGACGTGGACCAGCCCCTCGACGCCCGGTTCGAGCTCGATGAACGCGCCGTAGTTCGTGAGGCTCACCACCCGCCCGCGGGTCTTCGTGCCCGCCGGATAGCGCTCCTCCACGTGCTCCCACGGATCGGAGGACTTCTGCTTGTAGCCGAGCGAGACACGGCCGGTGTCGCGGTCGAAGTGCAGCACCACGACCTCGACCTGATCGCCGACCTGGAAGATCTCCGACGGGTGGCCGACGCGGCCCCAGCTCATGTCGGTGACGTGGAGCAGGCCGTCGATCCCGCCGAGGTCGATGAAGGCGCCGTAGTCGGTGATGTTCTTCACGGTCCCGGTGAGGACGAGCCCCTCGTGGAGCACTTCCAGCGTGTGTTTCTTCTTCTCCTCGCGCTCCTCCTCGAGGACCGACCGGCGCGACAGCACGACGTTGCCCCGACGCCGGTTGAGCTTGATGACCTTGGCGCGGATGGTCTGCCCGAGCATGCCCGACAGGTTCTTCACGGGACGCAGGTCGACCTGCGAGCCCGGCAGGAACGCCTTGACGCCCACGTCGACGGCGAGACCGCCCTTCACGACCTCGACGACGCGGCCCTCGACGGGCGCGCCCTTGTCGTAGGCCTGAGTGATGGCGTCCCACACGCGGATCTTGTCCGCCTTGTCCTTGGACAGCACGATGAGACCTTCCGAGTCTTCTTTGGCCTCGAGGTAAACGTCGATCTCCTCGCCGACCTCGGGAAGCCGGCCGGACCGATGGAACTCCTCGATCGGGATCGACCCCTCGCTCTTGTAGCCGACGTCCACCAGCACCTCGCCGGTGCCGACGTGGACGACCCGTCCACGGACGACCTCACCTTCCTCGAACTCGCTGGTGATGTTCTCGCCGTACCAGTCCTCCATGCGTTCCTCGGCCGCGTCCTCGCCACCTCCCCGTCGCGGGGCCCCGAGGATGTTTCGTGGTTCATCGGTCTTCATGCTACCCGTCCCTCCCGTCCATATATTTGGGCGAAGTCTGGGCTCCTCCCACACCCACCCGCCGACTGCTGGACTGCTTTTTCATAGGCTCGGAGTCACGGAGGCTCGCGATTGCAGCCATCATGTCACGGGTCACGGCCTCATAGTCGTCTTTACGCCTCGCACCCCCACCTGCCGCCACGGCGAGCGGGGGACCAAATGTTACCGTGACGCTGGCCGGCCGCGGCAACTTCCGACCACGCGGCCACGCCCGGCCGCTGCCGCTGATGTACACGGGAACGACAGGTGCCCGACCCAGGACCGCCAGCATACCTGCTCCGGGCTTCGCGGGCCCGAGGACGCCTTCCTCGCCGCGCGTCCCCTCCGGGAACACCAGCAGCGCCCCGCCGGCCCGCAGCACGCGCAGCGCCGTGCGCAGCGCGCCCGCGTCGGGGCCCTCGCGACGCAGCGGGCGCGCGCCGAGACGACGCAGGAACCCGCCGAAGAGCGGGACCTCGAACAGCTCCGCCTTGGCCAGGAAGCTCAGCTGTCGCGGGCTCGCCCCGCCGACGAGCGGCGGATCGAGCACGCTCGTGTGATTGGCCACGAGGAGCACAGGACCCGTGCTGGGGACGTGCTCCATGCCCCGGCCGTGCAGGCCGAACAACAGGCGCATCACCGCCACCGCCAACGGCTTCAGGAACGCGTACAGCATTGCGCCTCGATGGTCTTTCGCATCAGCTCGACCACCCGCTCGACGTCGAGATCCGTGGTGTCGACGGTGATCGCGTCCGGCGCCTTGCGTAGAGGCGCGAGCGCCCGAGTCGTGTCCTGCCGATCGCGGAGGGCGATCTCGTCGCGCACGGTCTCGAGGTCGACGACGACACCGGCGGCGGCCAGCTCGTGCTGCCGCCTTCGCGCGCGCGCCTCGTCGGAGGCGTCGAGGTAGAACTTCACGTCGGCGCCAGGGCAGACCACGGTGCCGGTGTCGCGGCCCTCCAGCACCACGCCGCCCGCCGCGGCCATCTCGCGCTGCATCGGCGTCACCCGGTCGCGCACCGGCGCGAGCATCGTCAGCCGGGAGGTGAGGTCGCTGATCTCCCGCGTGCGGATCTCGCCGGTCACGTCGCGCCCATCGACGAGCACGCGGTCGCCGTCGAGCTTGACCTCCACGGCGGCCAGGTGGCGCCTCAAGGCGGGAGTGTCCTCGACCGGCAGCCCGGCGCGGGCCACGCTCCACGCCAGCGCCCGGTACATGGCGCCCGTATCCACCAGGCGATAGCCGAGGCGCGCGGCGAGCGTACGCGCGGCCGTGCTCTTGCCGGCGCCCGCAGGACCGTCGATCGTGATCACCGGCGGTCGCTCCACTCCGTCACGTTTCACGCCTCGGTCACCAGCGACGGCTCACCGGTCAGCGCGTTGATCGTCTCCGCGAAGCGCGGGAACGAGGTCTCGATACAGGCGGTGTCCTCCACGATCGTCTCGCCCTCGGCGACGAGGCCGGCCACGGCCAGCGCCATGGCCAGGCGGTGATCGCCGCCGCTCGAGACGAGGGCGCCGCGCAACCGGGCCCCGCCCTCGATGACCATCCCATCCGGTCGCTCGCTGACCCGCGCGCCCATGGCGCCGAGGCCGCGCGCGATGGCCGCGATGCGGTCGGACTCCTTCACCCGCAGCTCGGCGGCGTCGCGGATCTCCGTTCGCCCCGACGCCACCGCGGCGACGACGGCGAGCGCGGGGACCTCGTCGATGAGCCGCGGAATGAGCGCGCCGCCGACGGACGCTCCGCGAAGCTCGCTCGCGGAGACCGTGATCGAGCCGATGGGCTCGTCGTCGGTCTCGCCCCCCGCGACATCCAGCTTGGCGCCCATCTCGGCGAGGACGTCGAGGAGCCCCGTGCGCGTCGGGTTGAGGCCGACGGCGTCGATGGTCACGTGCGAGCCCGAGGTGACGAGGGCCGCCGCGAGCAGGAACGCGGCGGAAGAGATGTCGCCGGGCACGCGCACGGTGGTCGCGACGAGCTTCGACGGCAGGATGCGGACGCCGCCGCGCGCCGTCTCCACGCGCGCGCCGAAGCGTCGCAACATCCGCTCGGAGTGATCGCGGGACGCGGCCGGCTCGGTGATGGTCACGGGCCCGTCGGCGTAGAGGCCGGCCAGCAGGATGGCGGACTTGAGCTGCGCCGAGGCGACCGGCAACGTGTAGGCGATGGCGGTCACGTGATCCGCGCCACGGACGGCGAGCGGCAGCTTGGCGCCGTCGCCGCGTCCGACGACGGTCGCGCCCATCCGCCGAAGCGGATCGGCCACGCGGCCCATCGGCCGCCGGCGGAGCGACGCGTCGCCGGTCAGCATGGTCCAGAACGGCTGGCCCGCGAGGACGCCGAGGAGCAGCCGGGACGTCGTTGCCGAGTTCCCGCAGTCGATGACGTCCGACGGCTCGGTGAGGCCGCGAAGGCCTGCGCCGGTGATCCGGAACTCTCCCGGCCCCTTGCGCGTGACCTCCACGCCGAGCGCCTCGATGGCGGCGATCGTGCGCAGGCAATCCTCGGCCTCGAGATAGCCGTGGACTTCGGTGACCCCGTGGGCGAGCGCCCCGAGGAGCGCGGCGCGATGCGAGATCGACTTGTCGCCGGGGACCTCGGCGTGTCCCGTGAGCCGTCGCGCGGGCCGGACCCGAAGCTTCACCGGAGCGCCTCGCGTCGCGCCTTGATCCGCGCGATCGCCGCCCGCACGCCCGCGCTGTCGCCGGCGGCCACCAGGCGCTCGAGCTCGGCCAGCGCCTCGCGGAACACGACGAGGCTCCCGCCCAGGGCCTCGCGGTTGGCGAGGAAGATCTCCTCCCACATGACGGGATCGGACGCGGCGATGCGCGTGGTGTCGCGGAATCCTCGCGCGGCGATGTCGAGCGCGCTCGGCTCGAACCGGTCGACGGCGTCGACGAGCGCCATGGCGACGAGGTGCGGCAGGTGGCTGATCGCGGCCGCCGCGCGGTCGTGAGCGTCGGGATCGAGCGTGACGATGCGACCGGCGCCGAGGCGCTCCCACAGCTCGCTGACCGTCTTGACCGCCGTCGGGTCGGACGACTCCGTCGGCGTGACCACGACGGTCGCGCCCCGGAAGAGGTCGGCGCGCGCCTCGCCATAGCCGCTCTTCTCGGAGCCGGCCATCGGGTGGCTGCCCACGAAGCGCAGGGGGCGCGTGCGGCGAAGCCGCTCGGCCGTCCGCACGATCGCCGCCTTGGTGCTGCCGACGTCGGTCACGATGGTCTCCGGGCCGCAGACGCCCGCCACGTCCTCCAGCATCGCCGCGATGACGCGGACGGGCGGCGCCAGCACCAGGAGCTCGGCGTCCTTGACGCCGGCGGCGAGGTCGGTGGTCACGCGGTCGAGCGCGCCGTCGCGGCGTGCCGCCTCCAGACGCGTGGCATCGCGCCCGATCCCGACGATCTCCGCCGCGAGCCCGTGGGCTCGGGCGGCCTTCGCCACCGACCCGCCGAGGAGTCCGATGCCGACGATCGCGAGGCGTCGGATCACGTGTCCCCGAATCCGAGCACCCGCCGGAGAGCCTTCACGAGCTTGCGGTTCTCTTCCGGGGTTCCCACCGTGATGCGAAGGGCCGTCTCCATCCCGAAGGGTGTCATGGGCCGGACGATGACGCCTTCGTGCAGGAGCTTCTGGTAGATGTCCGCGGCGCTGCGGCCGACGTCGACCAGGATGAAGTTGGCGCGCGAGGGGACGTAGTGGATCCCCAGGCGCTTGAACTCGTCGTACAGGAAGTGGCGGCCGGCCTCGATCATCCGCACGCACTCGAACACGTGCGCGTCGTCGTCGAGCGCGGCCAGCGCGGCCACCTGCCCGAGCGAGTTCACGTTGAACGGCTGGCGGATGCGGTTCATGAGGGCGATGGCGTCCGCCTCGGCGACGCCATAGCCGATGCGCAGGCCGGCCAGGCTGGTCGCCTTCGAGAACGTCCGCAGCACCACCACCTTGCGCCCTTCCTTGACGTAGTTGAGCGTATCCGGGAAGTCCGGCCCCTGTGCGAACTCGGTGTAGGCCTCGTCGAACACCACGATCGTGCGTGGAGGGATGCGCGACATGAAGTGCTCCACCTCGTCGGCGGTGACGATGGTGGCCGTGGGGTTGTTCGGGTTGGCGATGAACACCATCTTGGTGAGCGGCGTGATGGCCCGCGCCATGGCGTCGAGGTCCAGCCGGTGGTCCTTGAGCATGACCATGACCCGGATGCCGCCCGCGGCCTGGACGATCATCGGGTACACGACGAACGAGGGATGCGGCACCACCGCCTCGTCGCCCGGCTTGAGGAACGTCCGCACGAGGAGCTCGATGAGCTCGTTCGAGCCGTTGCCGAGGACGATCTGATCCTGGGTCACGCCATGGCGCTTGGCGAGCGCCTGCCGCAGGTAGTAGCCGCTACCGTCCGGATAACGGTTGAGCGCGCCGAGCGCCGCGATGATCGCCTTCTGGACGCGGTCGGACGGCGAGAGCGGATTCTCGTTCGAGGCGAGCTTGATGGGGCTGGCGATCCCCAGCTCGCGCTCCAGCTCCTCGATGGGCTTGCCCGGCTCGTAGGGCGCGATCCCCAGGATGTGCTCGTTGGCCAACGATTCCCACTGCGTGTGCATGCTCGCTCCTTACGCGGCCGGATACGACCCGAGGACGCGGAGGAAGAGCGTCCGCTCCTCGAGCTCCGCCAGCGCGGAGGTGATGGCGGGCGTTTCACGATGGCCCTCGAAATCGACGAACATCACATACTCCCAGGGACGCCGCTTGGCGGGCCGGGACTCGATCTTCGTGAGATTGATCCCCGTGCGCGCGAGCGGCTCGAGGATCCGGTAGAGCGACCCCGGCTCGTTGCGCATGGCAAAGAGGATGGACGTCTTGTCCGCTCCGGTCGGTCGCGTCGGCTGCCGCCCGATGACCAGAAATCGCGTGAAGTTGTTCGGGTTGTCCTCGATACGCTCGCGGAGGATGGGGACCCCGTACTGCTTGGCGGCCAGCTCCGAGGCGATGGCGCCGACCGTCACGTCGGCGGCGGCCAGCTCGGCGGCTGCGGCCGTGGAGGTCGATTCCTCGGTCGGGACGTCGGGCAGGTGCTCGGCGAGCCATCGCCGGCACTGCGCCAGCCCCTGCGGATGCGAGATCACGCGCTTGATGCCGCCGAGCTCGCGCGCGCCGGAGAGCAGGTGCTGGCTGATGGCCAGCGACAGCTCCCCGCAGATGACCACATCGGACTCGATGAGCCGGTCGAGGGTGACGTTGACGGCGCCCTCGGTGCTGTTCTCGACCGGCACGACCCCGTAGTCGACACGCCGGCGCTCGACCTCGTCGAAGATGTCGACGATGGCGCGAACGGGCACGAAGCTGGCGCCGGCGCCGAAATGCTTGAGCGCTGCCTGATGGGTGAACGTCCCCATCGGTGCGAGATAGCCCACGGCGAGCGGCCGCTCGAGGGCGAGGCATCCCGACAGGATCTCGCGCCACACGGCGCGGATGGTCTCGGCAGGAAGCGGACCGGCGCCCGCCGCGGTCAGGCGGGCGATGATCTCGGCCTCACGCTCCGGCACGTGGAACGGCAGATCATGCCGTCGCTTGAGGTCTCCGATCTTGAGGGCGGCCTCGGCGCGCTGCTGGAGGAGGTTGAGGATTTGATTGTCGAGGTCATTGATCCTGGAACGCCAATCGTCCAGGTTCATAGGGGCTCCTGCTCCGCTTCACTCGTGGGTATCGCGCATTATAGGCCCATGTTTCAAACCTATGCAAGGGTATCGCCCCAGGGTAACGACTTCGCGGGTATGCCGGGCAGAAGGACGGCGACGTCTTCGCGTCGACGAACGCGAATCGCCGTGATGGGGCCTACTTCAGGAGGGGCACCGCCTCGTTCACGATGTCCGGAGCGCGATGCCGGCCGCGGCGACATAGCCGTCGCCATCGCGCCCTATCGTCCACATCAGCAGCGACTTGTCGGCGATCGGCCCCAGGAAGCGATCCGTGGCGTTCGTCGTGTCACGGTTCGGGTGCCGATCGTACGGGGCGCGCGTGTAGACGGCGTCCGTGACCTCGTCGGGAAAGTAGAGCTGCGTCGTGGCCGCGGCCGCGCCGACGCGAAGCTTGAGGTGGACGTGCGGCGTGCGGCCCGCATACCAGCCCGGATAGATTGTCCGGAATCGGACCGCACCGGCGGCGTCCGTGACCTGCGTGCCTCGGAGAAACGTCTTGTCGTCCACCGGCTCGACGTGCCGTGGAGCGATGGCCGCGCCCTCGTAGCCGGAGTAGATGCCGAGTGCATCGCATTGCCAGACGTCGACAACGGCGTTACGGAGCGGCGCGCAGGACGCGGAGGCGTCGAGCACGCGGAGCATGAGCCGTAGCGGCACGCCCTCCTTACCCTCGGAGATGTCTTCGCGAACACCAGCCCGCTCGAGATAGAACGGGCCCTCGATCTGCTCCGGCGTCAGCGTGCACACCGGCTGCGCGAGCGCACGGCGGCCCCAGGTCGTGATCGCCGTGCCAAATGCGAGACTACCCAGCATTCCCACGGCGGTTCGCCTGTTCATGTTGTCTCTCCGACGGCGCCGCGCGGAGTGGCGTTTACCGCGGCCCGGGCTGTTTCCTGGCCGTGACGGCGCCGATGCGTTCCTGCGCGGCCGCGCGAAGGTCGCGGAGCTCGCGCGGCGTCAACGGCCGCGCGGCCCCCACCGGAAGGTTGCCGAGGACGATCGGGCCGAACGCTGTCCGCCGCAGCCGCTCGACGCGATGGCCGAGCGCCTCGCAGTAGCGCTTGATCTCGTGCTTGCGGCCCTCGGCGAACGTCAGGCGCACGCGGCTCGTTCGGGCACCGGTACGGAGCACGTCGACGGAGAGGGGTACGGCCGGGCCGTCGTCGAGCCGCACACCCTGACGCCATCGCGACAGATCCGTGCGCGTGACGCGTCCGGCGACGTCCGCCTCGTAGACGCGTGGGATCTGATAGCGCGGATGCAGCAGGCGGTGAGTGAGCGCGCCGTCGTTGGTCAGCAGGAGCACGCCTTCGACGTCGGCGTCGAGACGGCCGACCGGAAACAGCCGTGCTCCGCGCGGAACGAGATCGGTGACGACGGCGCGGCCGTCGGGATCGTGGCGCGAGCTGACGTAGCCGGCGGGCTTGTGCAGCAGCAGGTACTGCCGGGCCTCGGCGCCACCGACCGGGCGGCCGTCGAGCCGGACGTCGTCGACGTCGGGATCGGCCAGCGTCCCCGGCTCGCGGACGACGACGCCGTTGACGGCGACGCGGCCCTCGAGGACGAGCCGATCAGCTCCCCGGCGTGAGGTCAGTCCCGCCCGCGCCAGGATCTTGTTGAGCCTGAGCTTCGCCATCCGGCGAGACGACGGCGGCTTCGGCGGTGACGCCGTCCGGCAACGTGAGCTGGCCGTCCACCTTCGGCAGGTCGCCGAGATCGCGCAGCCCGAAGGCCACCAGGAACTCGCGCGTCGTCTCGTAGAGGAAGGGCCGGCCCGGCGCCTCCTTGCGTCCGGCGATGCGGATGAGGCGGCGCTCCAGGAGGTTGTCGAGTACGGCGTCGGAGTTCACGCCGCGCAGCGCGTCCACCTCGGGGCGCGACACCGGCTCGCGATACGCCACGATGGCGAGCGTCTCCAGCGCAGGCCGGGACAAGCGCGCGCGCGTGCGCGTCTTGGCCAGGCGCAGGAGCCAGGGCGCGATCTCCGGACGCGTGACCATGCGAAACCCACCGCCGACCTCGACGATCATCAGCGCGCGGTCGGCGGCCTCATAGCGCTCGCGCAGCGTGTCGACGAGGCCGCGCGCCTCCTGCGCGTCGGCGAGGTCGAGCACCTCGCGGATGCGGTCGGCCTCCAGCGGCGCGTCCGACGCGAACAGGAGCGCTTCGACGACGTCAATGGGCTGTGGCATTCGTGATGGTCTCCCCCGGTTGGCGTTCGATCACGATCTCCCCGAACAGCTCCGTCTGCTGGGCGCGGATGCGGCCCATCTTGACCAGCTCGAGCACCGCGAGCAGCGTGACCACGATCTCTGATCGCCGCCGCTCGCCCCCGGTGAGCGACGAGAACAGGAGCGACCACGTGTCGCGCAGCACCGAGAGGATCTCGGTCATGCGCTCGAGGATGGACGGCGGCTCCGGCGCGATCTCGCGCGGGCGCACACGGTTCTGCTCCTCGATGAGCCGCTTGAGCGCCCGCTCGAGCAGATGGACGCTCAGATCCTCCAATGGGATCTCGTCCGCGGCGGGCAGCTCGCTGACCGGACGTCCCCACAGGAGCGCCTGCTCGGCCTCGCGCTCGCCGAGCCACACCCCGATCGCCTTCACGCGCGCGTACTCGCGCAGTCGCTGCTCGAGGTCCTGGCGCAGCGCCTCGGCGTCGGGATCGAGCTGCTCGTCCGTCTCGTCGGGCGGGACGAGCAGCTTCGATTTCAGATAGATCAGCGTCGCCGCCATCACCAGATAGGCACCCGCCATCTCGAGGTCGCGGAACTCCATCGCCTCGAGATGGGCGACGTACTGGTCCGTGATGGCGCGAACCGGCAACGCGGCGAGATCGATCTCGCTGGTGCGACACAGATGCAGCAGGAGATCGAGCGGGCCCTCGAACTCGCCGACCCGGAGCGTCAGCGCGGCGGTGGTCGGCGTCTCTTCCGCGCTCATGGGGCGAGCGGCGCCACCTGGCGCACCGCCTCCATCGTGGCCTGGGCCACCCGCCGGGCGCGGCGCGAGCCCTCGTGCAGGATCTCGACGATCGTCGGCGGATGCTCCATGAACTTCGCGCGGCGCTCACGGATCGGCGCCAGCGCGGGCTCCATGTGCTCGAGCAGCTTGCCCTTGCAGTCGAGACAGCCGATGCTCGCGGTACGACAGCCCTGGGCCGCCCACTCGCGATCGGCCGGCGGCGTGAAGATCCGGTGCAGGTCGAAGACGGGGCACACGTCGGGGTTGCCGGGGTCGGAGCGTCGCTTGCGCGCCGGATCGGTCACCATCGGCCGGATCTTCTCGCGCAGTGTCTCCGCGGAGTCGGACAGATAGATCGCGTTGCCGTACGACTTCGACATCTTGCGCCCGTCCGTCCCCGGCACCTTCGGGATTTCCGTGAGCTTCGCCTGCGGCTCGGGGAACACCGGGCCGAACACGTGGTTGAAGCGGCGCGCCACCTCGCGCGTGAGCTCCACGTGGGGGACCTGGTCGATGCCCACGGGCACCCACCGCGCGAGGTACATCAGGATGTCGGCCGCCTGCAGCACCGGATACCCGAGCAGCCCCAGCGAGGGCGACTCGAGGCCGAGCTGCTCGACCATCTCCTTGTAGGTGGGGACGCGCTCGGCCCAGCTGACCGGCGTGACCATGGTGAACAGTGTGTAGAGCTCCGCGTGCTCCGGCACCAGCGACTGCACGAACAGCGTCGAGCGCTCGGGGTCGAGGCCGGCGCCGAGCCAGTCCGCCGCCATTTCGATCGTGTTGGTGACGATGTCCACCTCACGGACGTTGTCCTGGAGTGTCGTCAGCGCATGCCAGTTGGCGACGAAGTAGAAGCAGTCGTACTCGTCCTGCATGCGCACCCAGTTGTCGAGCGCGCCGAGGTAGTTGCCGAGGTGCAGCTTCCCCGTCGGGCGCATTCCGGACAGCACGCGCTCACGCGTCATCGGTGCCGTGCGCCCTCCCAGACCTTGGCCGAACGCATGAAGACATAGTACGCATAGAGGCTCGCCAGCAGAAGCCCTGGCCGCCCGTCGAGAAACCCACGCCGCACGAGGTACATGGACAAGAAGCGCCCGAGTGGGCGGAGGATGAGCTCGGGCGTGCGGACGCGACGGCCCTCGGCGATCGACTCTGCGGCAGCCAGCGACGAGTAGCGGTTGGCGCGCTCGACGAAGTCGGTCACGTCCTCGTAGCTCCGGTGCACGAGATGGCCGCGAAGCCGTCCGACCCGCCCATCCACGCGGATCGACTCGTGAACGGCGCGATCGACGAAGCGTCCTCGCCCGCGGCGGAACAGCCTGATCTGCCAGTCTGGGTAGAGTCCGCCGTGGCGGATCCATCGGCCGAGGAACATGTTGCGGCGGCGGACCGCGTAGCCGTCGCACGCGCCGGCGTCCGCGACGGTGGCCACGATCTCCTCGCGCAGCTCGGGCGAAACTTCCTCGTCGGCGTCGAGGGAGAGGAGCCAGTCGGCGGTGCCCTGATCGAGCGCGAAGTTCTTCTGCGCCGCGAAGCCCGGCCACGGGCGCGAGGTCACGCGATCGGTGAACTCGCGGGCGATCTGCACGGTCTTGTCCCGCGACTCGGCATCGACCACGATGATCTCGTCGGCCCACGCCACGCTCTCGAGGCAGCGCCGGATGTGTGCTTCCTCGTCGAGCGTGATCACGACGACGGACGTGCGCGGCGCCGTCACCCCAGAAGCTCCGTGACCGCGTGGAAGACCGCGTCCACCTCGATGGCGGCGACGCGGCCGCCGGGAGCCTGGAGCGAGCGATGGCCCGCGCCGTAGGGCCCGTTGCGCACCGCGGAGGTCGGGCCGTAGAGGCCGACGCACGGTGTTCCCAGCGCGGCCGCGAGATGGAGCGGACCGGTGTCGGCGGCCACCAGCGCGCTCGCCCGGCGCAGGTACGCGAGCAGGTCGTAGAGATTCGTCGGCAGCCCCAGGACGGCACGGCCGCCGCCGGCAATGAGCCGTCCCGCCTCGCCCTCGCCGGGGCCCCAGACGACGAGCACGTCGGCGGCCGCGTCCTCCGTCAGGCGCCCGGCGAGCGTGCGGAACCGCTCCTCGGGCCATCGTTTGTCGGGGCGGCGCGAGCCGGGGTTCAACACGACCAGGCGCCGGCCGGGCTTGAGGCCACGGGAAGCAAGGAACTCGTCGGCGCGCGCCTCGGCGGGGGCGTCGACGGGCAGCCGGAACTCGCGCACGGGCTCCGTCACGCCGAGCGGTGCCAGCAACGCCAGGTATTGATCGACGACGTGGCGCGCGGCGGCCGGCGGCTGCACGCGGCGATTGGTGAACACGGCGCCCAGAGGCTCACGGCAGCGTCGCGCCGCGAAGCCGATCCGAAGCGGCGCGCGCGTCGATGCCGTGATCATCGCGCTCTTGATGAGACCCTGCAGGTCGACCGCGACGTCGAAGCGCTCCCGGCGCAGCCGTCGCCGGGCGCCCGCCACCGCGCGCACCACCGCGGCCAGGTCGCCGAGGCCGCGGGCGCGCCGCCAGCGGCGCGTGTCGATGGGCACGATCGCGTCGAGGCCGGGATGGTCGCGGAGCACCGCCGCCTCGCGGCTCTCCACGATCCAGGTGAGCCGGACGTCGGGAACGCGCGCGCGCAGCGTCGCCGCCACCGGTAGCGCGTGGACGACGTCGCCCAGCGAGGACAGCTTGACGAGCGCGATGCTCAGGCCGCGGCTCACGATCGCCCGAAGCCCTTCAGGATCGTGGCGATGACGTCGCGCGTGGAATGAGTCTTCGGATCGCCGGCGATGGCGACGCGCCCACCGACGGCCCGTACGGAGGCGGCCTCGGGCACGGAATCGACGGTGTAGTCGGTGCCCTTGGCGTGGACGTCCGGCCGTAGTCGCGCGACGAGCCCGTCCGCGGTGTCGTCGTCGAAGACCACGACGTGATCGACGTCCCGCAGCGCGCCGAGGATCTCGGCGCGCTCCGGGGCGGGCATCACCGGTCGCCCCGGACCCTTGAGACGCGCCACCGCGGCGTCGCTGTTGAGGCCCACGAAGAGCACGTCGCCGAGGGCGCGGGCGGCGCGCAGGTACCGGAGGTGGCCGACGTGCAGGAGGTCGAAGCAGCCGTTGGCGAGGACGATGCGCTTGCCCTGGGCCCGCAGGCGGCCAGCGAGCTGCGCCGCCTCGTCGATCGTCACGGTCCCTCGGCGGTGCCCAGGGCCTGCGCGAGCTCCTCCTTCGTCACCGTCGCCGTGCCGCGCTTCATGACGACGAGCCCGCCCGCCACGTTGGCGAGTGAAGCCGCATCGCCCGCCGCGGCCCCGGCGGCCAGGGCCAGCGTGAACGTGCCGATGACGGTGTCCCCGGCCCCGGTGACGTCGGCGATCTCGTCGGTGCCGAAGATCGGAATGAAGGTCGAACCGCCATCGCGCTCGAGGAGCGCCAGCCCCTGACTGCCCCGCGTGACGAGCAGCAGCTGCGCGTCGAGGCTCTCGAGGAGCAGGCGTCCCGCCTTCTCGACGGTGCGCTCGTCCTCGACCGGCTCGCGGGTCAGCTCGCCGAGCTCCGCCTCGTTCGGGGTCGCCGCCGTCACCCTGACGAAGCGCGGCAGGTCGTAGCGGCTGTCGGCGGTCAGCACGGCGGACTCGCGGCGGGCCACGGCGCAGACGCGCTCGAAGAGCCGCGGCGTCACGGTGCCGTAGCCGTAATCCGAGATCAGGATGCCGTCGACCCGCGGGGCGAGGCTCGCCACCCGCGCCAGCAGCGCGTCCTCGGTGATGGTCGCCAGATCGCCCTCCGGCTCGCGATCGAGACGGACCACCTGCTGTCGGGTGGCCTGATAACCGCCCGCCATGATCCGCGTCTTGACCGGCGTGCGGCGCCCGGTCTCCGTGACGACGCCGTCGGTGGAGATGCCGGCCGCGTCGAAGAGGCTCAGGATCTCGTCGCCGGCACGGTCGCGGCCCACGACGCCAACCGGGATCACGCGGGCACCGAGGGCGTGGACGTTGTGCGCGGCGTTGGCCGCGCCCCCGAGGCGCGCGTCGCGGTCCGTGAACTTCAGGATGATGACGGGCGCCTCGCGCGAGATGCGCGCGGGCTTTCCGATCAGGTACTCGTCGCAGATCAGGTCGCCGACGACGAGGATCGTGCGCCCTGAGAAGCGATCGGTGATGGAGCGCAGTCGCTGCATCATGCCGGATGGTGAGCGATGATCCACTCCACCGCATCGAGCAGGTCGGCGGCGACGTGGTCGGGCGCGACCGCGAAATGCGCGCGCCCGTACTCCCACTCCCCCAGACCGTAGCCCGTCAGGACGAGGACACCGCGGGCGCCGACGGGACGCGCCACCGCGAGATCCGAGGCCTTGTCGCCGACGATCGTCGATGCAGCGAGATCGAGATCGAGCTCCTTCGCCGCGCGCAGCAGCAGCCCGGGCTTGGGCTTGCGACAGTCGCAGTCGGCCCGGAGCGGCGGCACGCCTTCCGTCGGATGGTGAGGACAGACGTAGAGGCCGTCGAGGTGGGCGCCCGCGCGCTTGAGCTCCCCGACCAGCCGCTGGTTGACCGCGTTCATGACCTCTTCGGTGAAGTACCCGCGGGCGAGTCCCGCCTGGTTCGTCGCGACCACGGCCGCGATGCCGGCCTCGTTGAGCCGCCGGACGGCCGCCGCCGATCGCGGCAGGAGGTTGAGCCTCTGGGGATGGTTCACGTAGCCCACTTCCTCGGTGAGCGTCCCGTCGCGGTCGATGAAGACGGCGGGGCGTCGAGCCACGGCGGAAGTGTAAGGTGAACCCCCGGATTTCTCAAGGAATTTCCCGATAAAGCGCCTCGAACTCTACCGCCTGTCTGGCATACGTGAAGGGCTCCGCCGCGGCCCGTGCCGCCTCCGCCCGGCCGGCCGGATCGAGACCGCGAAGCGTGGCGACCGCCCCGGAGAGCGCCGCCGGATCGCCGGGAGCCACGACGGCGCCGTTCTTTCCCTCCTCGATGACCTCGCTGCCCCCGGCGGCCGTCGTCGTCACCACCGCGAGGCCCGAGGCCAGCGCCTCGAGATGGACGTTGCCGAAGGGCTCGTAGCGCGCAGGCAGGACGAGCACGTCGGCCGCGGCGTACCATCGCTCGACGTCGCGGCGAAGCCCGAGCCACCGGACGCGGCTCGCGACCCCGAGCCGCTCGGCGAGCGCGCGATACCGCCGCTCGTCGCCACGGCCGATGACGACGAGCCGCGCGTCGCCGACTTGCGTCAGCGCCTCGATCGCTGTGCCGAGCCCCTTGCGCTCGAAGCCGCTGCCGACGAAGAGCAGGACGTGCTCGCGCGCGCCCACGCCCGCCTCCTGGCGCGCGACTGCGCGGTGCCGCGTGACGTTCGCCGGATGAAACCGCTCGAGGTCGACGCCGTTGTAGATGACGCGGACGCGTTCGGGGCTGACGCCGTAAAAGCCCTCGATCTCCTGCTTGCCCCGGCGGGCGATGGCGACGATCCGGGGCGTACGCGCGAACACCCGCGCCTCGAGCGCGAGCACGACACGATGGCGCAGGCCGCGACGTCCACGGCTTCCGCCGCTGGCGAGATATGCCTGGTGACAGCCTTCTCCCGCGCGGTAGACCTGCTGGCACAGCGTCCGCTCGTGGCTCTGCACGACGTCCCACCGCCCCGCGGCGACGGCGCGCCGCGCGACGACCGTGAGCCACAGCGCGCGCGCGGGCGCCGGCAGCCGCGGCAGACGCAACGGATGCACGGTCACGCCGGCGATCTGCGTTCCGTGACCGGGGCTCGCCAGGTGAACGTCGTGGCCGCGCGCGACGAGGGCCGCGAGGAGGCCGGCCGTCGCGCGCTCCACGCCGCCATGGAAGCTGAACGGCCGCGCGATCAGGAGGATCTTGATGTCAGGCCCTCGATGAGCGGGAACAGCGTCGCGCGCGCCGAGGCGAAGCTGTACCGCTCGATGCAGCGCCGGCGCGCGCGCTGTCCCAGCGTATCCGCGCGCGCCGGATCGGCCAGCATCTCGCCGATCGCCTTGGCCAGCGCGGGCGGATCGCTGGGCGGGACGACGACGCCACAGTCGTCGAGCATCTCCGGGATCATCGAGACCGAGGTCGCCACGATGGGACGAGCCATGGCCATGGCGTCGACGAGCTTGGCCGGGACCTGCCCCACGGTATCCGTCGTGGCCCGCTGGGGCACGGCGACGACGTCGGCGGCGGCCAGGAAGCGCGGCACGTCGTCGAAGGGAATCTCGCCGACGACCCTCACGCGACGCGAGCCCCCGTAGCGCGCGCCCCATCCGCTCGTCGCGTCGACGCCGACGAGCGCCAGGACGACGCTGGCGTCCAGGAGTCCGACGGCCTCCACGAGGTCGTCGATGCCTTTGTACTCGCGCGGCGTGCCGAGGAACATGACCACGCGCTTGTCGGCCAGGCCGAGCCGCGCGCGCGACGCCGCGCGATCGAACCGCGCCGGATCCCAGGCATCGGTGTCCCTGACGTGCGGAATGAAGGCACCGCCAAAGCGCTCCTGGAGGAACCGCGAGGCGACGGTCAGCGCGTCCGCCGTGCGCACCCGGCGCTCGGCCAGCCATGTCCACGTGAGCCCGTTCGGATCGCCGAGGTTGAGCGCGCGCCCGACCCGGCCCCAGCCGCCGGAGCGATAGAAGAACCCGAGCTCCCAGTCGTCGATGTCGAGGATCAGCGGCCGCGGACGGCGCCGCCGCGCGAGGAGACCGAGACCGAAGCTCGTCGGCCGCGGCTTGGAGGCGTAGATGAGGTCACCGTCGACGAGGCGCAGGAGCTCCGGTACGAGCCGCGCGAAGCCAGGATAGCGCCGGCCTCGCGCGCCGCGATGCGGGATCGCGCTCTCCGCGATCGGCCGCCACAGCGTGTCGTCGAACTGCGGCCCCACGACGTCGACGTCGTAGCGCGGCGCCAGCAGTCGGGCGAGCAGCTCGGCACGCCCTACGGCGTTGTCCGAGAGATCGAAGCAGAGAACGGAGATCTTCAAGGATCGGGTTGGGGGGCCTCGCTACGGGCCCCCCAAGCCCCCCCTTCACGGCTCAGGGCGCGCCAGCGAGGGGGCGGCGCCCCTCGAGAAGCCGACCACGCGTGCGTAGTGGGCTTCGAGCGCCGCGGCCAGGCGCGCTCCCGAGAATCGCTCGAGGAAGAGGCCGCGACCGGCCTCGGCCAGGCGCGCCCGGAGCAAAGGGTCGGCGAGCAGGCGGGCGATCGCGGCGGCCAGAGCATCGGCGTCGCCGGCCGGGACGAGGAGCGCGTGCCGGCCGTCGTCGAGGATCTCCGGGATCACCCCCACGCGTGAGGCGACGACGGCCCGCCCCGCAGCGAGATACTCGAAGATCACGCGCGACATCCCGTCCGACTCGAGGGGGACATAGAGCGCGACGTCGAAGGCGGGAAGCGCGATCGACAGATCGGACACGAATCCCGCGAGCGTGAACTGCGGCTCGAGACCGAAGGCGGCGATCGCCCGGCGGATCTCGCTCTCCATGCTCCCCTTGCCCACGAACGCGAACTGCGGCCGGTGCCCGCTGGCGGCGAGACGGGCGGCGGCTTGCACGACCACGCGATGGCCCTTCATCACGCGAAGCCCGCCGACCAGCCCTACCAGCGGCGCGCCGTCGTGGGCGCCGAGCGATGCGCGGACGTCCGGCGACGCGGCCGCGTTTTCGTACGCGTCGGCGTCGGCGCCACCGGGCAGCGTGACCACGCGCTCGGACGGCAGCAACCCGGCGGCGATGTATTGCCTCCGCATAGCGTCGCTGACCGTGAGCGTGAGGGCGGTGGCGCGGCCGTAGAGCCAGCGGTTCGCGGCGTGCGGGCGGACGGCTTGGACGATGTGTCGCGTCCGGACGATCGGACGCGAATGCCGGCTCAGTCGGTTGGCGAGCGCGGCGAGCCAGTGCTCCTTACCGCGGTGCACGTGGACGACGTCCGTCTCGCCGAGCCACCGACGCAGGCGGCGAAGGTCCGCGGCGTCGCCGACGGGATCGACACCGCCGGCGAAGTTGAACGTCACGATGCGGTCGACGCCCATCTTGCGCGCGCGCTCGATGACGCGGTCCTCGGTGCCCGCGCGGCAGCCGAGCGTGACGGCGTGACCGCGGCGCGTGAGCTCGAGGGTCATGCGCGCGGCCCAGTACGCGTCCGACGACCACCCGCGACACGAGAGCAGCTGCAGGATCCTCACGCCAGACTCCGGTACGCCTGCTCGATGATCGTCACCGAGCGCTCCGGGCTGAACTCCGTCATCGCGCGCTCCCGCCCCGCGCGGCCCATCGCGCGCGCGCGGTCGCGATCGCCGAGCACCGCGGCGAGCGCGGCGGCCACCGCCTCGGGCCGGTCGTCGTCGACGAGCAACCCCGTCGTACCATGGGCGATCGTCTCGGGCAGCGCGCCCACGCTGCGGGCCACGACCGGCCGCGCGGCCGCCATCGCCTCCAGCGCCGCGCGACACGAGTCGTCGGATCCCGCAGCCATCAGCGCGAAGCAGTCGGCCGCGGCCACGACGGCCGGCAGGTCGCGATCGCGATAGCCGGTGAAGATCACCCGCCCGCCGAGTCCCATCTCCGCGACGGTCTGCTCGAGCCGGGTGCGCGTCTCGCCCTTGCCGACGAGGAGAAGCCGGGCCGTCGGCATGTCGCCGAGGAGGAGCCGGAAGGCGTTGAGCAACAGCTCATGGCCGCGGTTGGGAGCGAGACGAGCCACCGAGACCACGACGGGCGCCTGGCCGAGCTGGAACTCCTCTCGGATCGCGCCGGGATCGATCTCCACGCCGAAGCGCGGCAGGTCAGCGACGCCGGGCGTCCACAGCACGCGGCCGGCCGGGATCCCGACGTCGCGACAGCGACGCTCGATCTGGCGCGAGACGGCGAAGCAGGTCGCGGTCCGGCGATAGAGCCAGCGCTCGGGTCGTCCCCCGCGCACCGAGCGGAGGTTGTGAAAGGTCCGCGCGACCGGCACCGGTCGCCCGCCGAGACCCATCCGCGCGAGGACGGCCAGCCAGTGATCGTGCGAGTGGTGGACGTGGATGATCTGGACGCGTTCTTGGCGCACCAGCCGCCGCAGGCGCGCGACGTCGCGAACGACCGCGCGTGGCGCGAGGCTGAGCCCGGGCAGTGGGTCGAAGCCGGCCTCGCGCGCCTTGAGCTCGAAGCGGTCGCCGGGAATCACGCCGAGCAGCGGCCGGTGACCGCGCCGGCGCAGGCCCTCGAGCAACCTCAGCACGGGATCCGCGCTGCCCGTCCACCACCGATTCGCCACCAGGTGCAGGACGGTGAGCGACGTGTCGGCGCGCGTGGCGACGGCCGTGGTCATCGGACGGCGCCGGCACGGCTCGGCGCGAGCAACGCGTCGAGGGCTTCTACCACCTCTCGCGCGCCGATCCCGCGCAGGCAGGGATGCTCGATCGGGCAGGTCCGATAGAAGCAGGGCGCGCACGGCGTCGCATGGTCGATCGTCCGCGCGGGCCCGCGAGGCGCGCACAGCCGCGCGTCGGTCGGGCCGAAGAGCGCGACGACCGGCGTGCCCAGCGCCGCCGCGAGATGACCGACGCCGGTGTCGCCGCACACCAGGGCGCCGAGCTGGGCGAGCAGCGCGGTCAGCATCCCCGGATTGTCGCGTCCGACCAAACTTCTGACGCCCGTCTCGCCCACGATGCGCCGGGCCATCTCGACGTCGTGCGGTGTGCCGAGCAGCACCGCGATCTCGTCGCGTTCGGCGAGCAGGCGGCAGAGCTCGGCCGCCCGCTCGACGGGCCACAGCTTGGAGGAGCCATATGCGGCGCCGAGGTGGATCCCGATGGGTGGCGTGTCCCCGATGCCCGCGTCGCGCAGGAGCGCGCGTGCGGTCGTCCACGGCTCCGATCCTGCAGGCGGGGCGAGCAGCCGTGGGACACGGTCGTCGACACGGATACCGAGGGCTTCGACGATCACCGCATACTCGTCGATCTGGTGTGGCCGCGGGGCGGGCGGAGGGATACGGTCCGTGAGAAGCCGGCTCCGGCCGCCGACATCGAAGCCGAAGCGGCGTGAGGCCCCCCAGTACCGCGCGGCGAGCGCGGCCTCGAACGAGTTCGGCAGCAGCACCGCCAACGAGGCACCGAGCGCGCGGATCTCGTCCCATGCCCCGAGGCGCCCCGTCCATGAGCGCGCATACGGTACCAGGACGTCGGCGAGCTGCTGACCGGTGAGCAGGGTCGCCCAGGGACCGACCAGCGCCAGGCGCGCGTCCTCGCGAGCGCGGCGCAATGCGCGCACCGCGGGCACGGCCATCACGGTGTCGCCGAGCCAGTTCGGG
>Ga0075425_100001640_pt1 | contig 21955 bp, 33 predicted proteins | sample SoiMethybrSBSTD4_FD_75300 | JGI IMG/M metagenome (GOLD analysis project Ga0075425, IMG submission 75300) | Bulk soil microbial communities from a Populus tree surrounding site in Tennessee, USA - Soil MetaG P. TD hybrid SBSTD4 | ecosystem: Environmental > Terrestrial > Soil > Tree plantation... | reverse complement strand
CCGCGCCAGAACATCAAGTGCTCGGCCCAGATCGTGTCGCTGCCCGATGGCGGCAACAACGGCCTCTTCGGCGGCTCGCAGGGCGTGCGCAACATGCTCTCGCTCACTTCCAACCTCAACGTCGCCGACCTCGTCGGCAAGTGCGTGAGCTTCACGTTCGACGGCCTCTTCAGCCGCGACGTCCAGTAGGAGGCACAGACCAGAGACCACGCCTTCCGAGACAGCACCAACTTCCCGACGCGCACCATGCGCCGAGGGATGTCGTCCGGCGCGGAGATGCGGCGCGGCCGGGCTGAAAGGACGCATCGACGATGAATCAGTATCCCGGCGGTGGAGGAGGCGGCTACGGGCCGCCCGGCGGTGGCGGCGGCAACTACATGGTGCAGCAGCTCCAGCAGGAGATCGCGAATCTCCGGCAGGAGATGCACCGTCAGGCTGGCGGCGTCCGGCAGCTGGTCGAGAAGCGGATGCAGGCCGCCGACCAGAAGCTCAACGACCTGGCCCAGATCGCCCAGGCCCTCCGGATGAGCCGGACCGGCGGCGGCATCGTCCGCGTCGAGGACATCCCCGGCCGGCGCGTCCCGTACGTGCTCGTGATCGACATCCCGATCGGACCCGACGAGGTCTCGGTCCAGGAAGACTCGGTCACCATCTCGCAGGAAGGCCCGTTCGTGGCCGTCCGCAAGATGGCCACCTTCATGAGCGCCCTGGAGTACCAGGTCACCTTCCCCGACGAGAGCAAGGCCCGCTTCACCGGCCGCTCGTTCGGGCGCTACCGGCCGATCCACTCCGCGTGGGATCTGCAGGACGCGCAGACCGAGGCGATCTTCACGACCCCGAACCCGATCGACGCCGACGGCATCTTCGCCGGGCTCGGCTACGCGTCGACGAAGAGCTCGTTCCGGTCGATGGAGTTCGACGGCCGCATCGAGGTCATCAACGCGGGCAGCTCCTACCCCCGCCAGAACCTCTCGGTGCCGTCGTCGCTCTGGACCCCGCAGATCAACTCGGCCCAGGACCTCGGCTGCCTCGACTTCTTCGAGCGCGGCGAGGTCATCACCGCGCGCGTCACCCCGAACCACGCCAACAACCCCCCCTTCGGCAACGCCGACGGCCTCTCCATCTTCGGCAGCGACGGCTGGCCGTTCGTGGAGGGGCAGTACGACCCGCAGGAGGGCATCGTCACGCCGCAGCCGATCACCGACTTCGACCCGCTCACGCGGATCACGACGGACCGGATCACCCGCCTCCCGAACGGCCTCTTCACCATCGCGTGGGAGGGCTACAGGATCATCCAGCCGGTCGGGCCCATCGGATGAAGCCCGGCGACTTCATGCCCCGCGGCCGGCGCGCGCCTCCACCGAGAGACGCGTACCCGCCGGCGCTGCCTCTCCCCGGGCCTCAGCTCGTGGCTGGGGCCGCGGCGCGCGCGCTGCTCGGCCAGGTGGCGGAGCAGCAGCTGCGCGACCCGGGGGCAGGGTTCTACACGGACCCGGGCTCCGGCATCGGCGCGGCCCTGCCCGGGATGGGGCCGGCCCCGCCGTCGCGCGAGCATCCCGGCGGCGAGCTCCTGACGAAGCTGCTCCACCCGACGATCACGTGCGTGGAGCAGCTCTACCGGAAGCTCCCCGAGGACAACTGGTTCCTGCCGACCACCTCGCCGAGCCGGCCGGTCCAGTTCGAGCTCGGCAGCTACGAGGTGCCGAGCGGCCAGATGTACTGGCTCTTCGACTACCGGTTCAAGCCCTACGAGATGAGCGGCACCGACCCTGGGGGCTTCCGCCCGGTCGAGTCGGGGCGCTTCTCGGACCGGCTCGGGTTCGACCTCACCGTCAACGGCCACCGCGTCTCGCAGCTGCTCTACCAGCTCGACCCGACCCCGGTGGTGCTCGCGCGCCAGCAGTACCGGTCCAACAGGGTCGGCCGGCGCGTGCCTCAGGCCGCGTTCGACGACGCCGACGCCAACAACTTCGCCGCCGCGACGAGCCAGGGCACGAGCCTGCTCCCGCAGCGCGACGAGCGCCAGGGCGCCGAGAGCGGCCCCTTCACCATCGTCTGCCGCGAGGGCCAGCGCGTCTCGCTCTCGTGCGTGATCTTCAAGCCGATCCCGGTGCCGCTCGGCGCCATGGAGGGACGGCACGCGGGGTTTCTGCTCCACACCCAGGTGAGCGAGATCCTGCTCAACCGGCTGAGGGTGCGCTGATGCGCTTCCCCGCCGCTGTCTACGATCGGGGCGCACCAGAGAGCCCCTGCTACGATGCGATCGATCCGTCGGCTTGGCGTCTCGGGAGGGTCTCGTCCGGGCCCGCAAACGTGACCCGGACGTCCAACAGGTGCTACCGAGTCGCCAAGCCGACGGACCGATCCGAAAAGCGTAGGGGGCGAAGGTGATGAGCTACTCCATCACCACGGTGCAGACGCCCGGCCCTGGTCCCTGGATCGGCCGCGGCGCCCGCCTCCTTCGCTCGGGCCCGATCTGGCTCCCGCAGTGGGCAGCTGCAGGACTCGGAGAGACGACGGGCTGGCTCGGCGTCTCGTCCGCGACCGACGAGGTGTATCTCGTCCGCCTCGATGTCAAGGGCGCCCGGCTCGACACCCCCGCCGACGCGCTCAAGTTCGCGCGGGCCGTCGGACAGATCGCGGCGACGAAGCTTGAAACCGACGTCCGCGGCGTCGCGGTCTGGCAGGACGGCGCGGGGCAGCACGTCGATGTCGTGATGACGGCCGACAAGAGCGGCATCTCGCTCCTCGTCCCCTCCGAGGATGGCCTCCGCGAGGCGATCGAAAGCGACTCCGAGCTCCGGCGCTCGTCCCCCTCGCTCGTCGTCTCGCGGGCGCAGCTGCTCCGTCTGACCGGCCCGGCCGACGCGATCGATCACTGGCGGAGCCAGCCTCTGCTCTGGGATCGGCACCTCGGCGCCGCCGGCGGCCCGACGGACACGTTCGCGACGCCGGCCGAGTACTCGGTCGTCAAGGGCAAGGCGGACGACGGCAAGCGCGCGGAGCCGTGGCGGGTGACTCCGCCGGGGCTCGGACCGGACGCGAAGAACAACAGGGCGCAGGCGTGGCCCTGGGTCCTCGGCATCCTCGCCGCCGCAGCGGTGAGCTACCATTTCGGCAAGGAGAAGCGGCGATGAGCTACGGAACCACGGGTGTCGGAAGCTACTACATGCTCCAGGGCCTCGGCGGGATGCGAAGGAACCGGCCGCTGAGCGGTTTCGGCGCGGTCGGCGGCGGCTCCGGCGTCTTCTACGACGGCGGCAAGGCCTACTGGCGCGTCATGGACGCGTCGGAGACCATCTCGTCGATCGCGCAGAAGGTCTACGGCTCGGCGCAGGCCTGGCCGGCGATCTGCAAGTACAACGACTCGGTCGGGATCCCGCGCGACCCGAAGACCCCGCCCGGCGACTGCTGGTACAAGGTCGGCACCATCATCGAGCTGCCGAAGCTCGCGGGCTACCCCGACCCGATGGACTCCGCGCCGAAGTCCGGCATCGCCACGCTGCCGGCCGGCACCACGGTCGTGACCGGCTCGGGCAAGGTCGCCACCATCGGCGCCGGCGGCAAGGTCACCTCCGGCGGCACCTCCACGGCCGCCATGTCCATGGGCACCAAGATCGGCATCGCCGTCGCCGCCCTGGCGCTCGTCGGCGGCATGGCTCTGCTCGCCAAGCGCAAGAAGGGCGAGTCGCACGCGGCGCCGCACTCGGGTGTCCGCACCACCACCGCCTACGCCGCCAACCGGCGCCGGCGCCGGCACGGGAGGCGCTAGCCGAGACCGCATGGCTGCTTCGCGCAACATCGTCGGCTTCTCGGGCTACCCCGCTTCGACGCGGGAGCTCGCGGAGCTGCGCGCGAAGCAGCACGTGCACCGCCACGACCTCGACTTCGATCCGCTCTCGCGGATGCCGCCGTTTCGAGGCTACGGAGAGGACCCGCCGCCGCCGACCGGAGGTCTCACCCCGCTCATCGCCTTCGCGGCCGGGATCGCGGCTGGATGGTTCGCGCTCGACTACTTCCTGCCGAAGGTGGGGCGATGAAGATCTCCGACGTCCCCTTCACGTACGCGCAGGCGGCGGAGATCGCCAAGAACGGCTCGCCGATGCTGCTCCAGGCCGTCGGTCGCATCTTCGGTCTCGGCGAGGAAGAGCGCGCCGCGCTCGGCAAGGGCGGCCCGGGCGTGCCGTGGTGGTTTTGGACGGCGCTCGGCGTCTCGGCCGGATTCGTGGCCGGGGTCCGGGTCTATCGCCGCTGGCCGCGTGAGGTGCCGGCGCTGATCAAGGGCAAGAGGTAGGAGCGACCATGTTCCACGACAACGGCATCTTCGGCGGCTTCCAGGTGTTCCAGGGCTTCGGCGCGGCCGAGCTCACGAGCGGCGCAGGCTGCGGCAACCTCAAGCGCACGCAGGAAGTGCTCGACGAGCTCGGCTACTCCGTGGTCGGCAAGGCCGACGGCATCTTCGGCCCGAACACCCAGAAGGCGCTCAGCGCGTTCGCGAAGGACCACGGCTTCTCCTACGACGGCAAGAACCCGTCGGGTCAGATCTGCGAGGCCCTGCAGATGGCCTGGAACGCGGCGCACCCGGGCACCGGCCCGCTCTCGCCTCCGCCGCCGGGCACGGTCGGATCGAAGCTCAACTTCGCGCCGATCCTGAAGACGATCGCGGCCATGCAGATGCAAAAGCAGGCGGCGGCGCAGGCAGCAGCCGCGCAGCAGGCCGCGGCGTCGGCCGGTCCCCTCTCCAAGGTCAAGGCCTGGTGGGGCGGGCAGTCGACCATGGTCAAGGTCGGCCTCGTCGGCGGCGTGCTCGTCCTCGCCGCCCTCGGCACGATGGCGCTGACCTCGAAGCCGAAGAAGACCTACACGGCCAACAAGGCGCGTCGCCGGCGGAGCCGCAAGGCGTCGCCGAAGAGCGGCTCGTGCCGCAAGAAGGGCGTGAAGGGCTGCCGCTGCAAGCCCCCGAAGGGCTACCCGAAGAGGCGCAGCCAGTATGGCCTGCCGGAGTGCTTCATGTACCCGGTCAACTCGAAGAAGCGCACGCGCACGGCCGCGGCGCGGTTCGGAAAGCACGGGCGCCGCTACCCGAAGCGAGTGCGCGCCCAGATCCGCCGGCGCATCGACGCCGCCAAGAAGCGCTTCCACATCGGGCAGTACCGGTAAGGAGAAACGGAGACAGCCATGCACCCCGCATACACCGACGTCAGCCACTACCGGGCCCCCTACAAGAACGCCTACTTCGCGGGCTTCGGCGCCGAGGCCGACGCCACGGCGGCCGCCGCAGCGACCCCGATCGTGCCGCCCGCGGCTCCGATCCCGGACGCTCAGTCGGTCGCCGTCGACATCGGCCCGGACGGGGTGCGCGTCTTCAAGCCCCAGGTGGCCGCGACCATCCAGCTCCTGCTCGGCAACTCCTCGGTCGTCCTCATCGGCGGCGCCAACTCGGACGACGTCCGCTTCGAGCCGACGGTGCCGATGGACATCCGCGAGAACGCGCTCGCGTGGACGAAGCGCAAGCTCGCCGAGGGCAAGACCGTCCTCGCCGGCTCGACCGCCGGTCTCGTCGGCGTGCTTGCTCCGACGGGCGACAAGCTCCTCAAGGCCGTCAAGGGTCCGGCCGGCGAGGTCCAGAGCGCCGGTCCGCAGGCCCTGCCGTTCTACGCGGTGCTGGCGCGCCCGACCGCGGCCCAGGTGGCGGAGGCGCAGAAGAAGGGCGGCATCTTCGCGTCGATGACGCCGCTCTCGATCGGCCTCGTCACCGTGGCGGTGATCGGCGGCCTCTACTTCTACTCGAAGAAGAAGAAGCGCGCCTAGCGGGCAGCGGAAGGGAACCGGACGATGGAGCACGCGAGCATGTTTCAGGGCTACGGCGTCTACGAGGGCATCGGCGCCACCGTGTCTTCGGCGACGCCGACGTCGACGTCGTCCACGTACATCAGCCGCGCAGCGGTCCAGCCGATCTCGTCCTCGGCGTTGCCCGGCCTGATCAAGAGCGTGCCGGTGCGGCAGCGCCGGCCGCTCAAGCTCCGGCTCGCCTACAAGGGCCGGACCCAGCAGGTCGTGGCCGGCGGGCAGGCCGGCAAGGCCGTGTCGACGAAGATGTTCGGGATCACGCCGACGGGGCAGCCCGGCGGCGTCGCCACGATCGGGTTCGAGGAGCGCGCCGGGATCTGGGTCGTGGCCGAGCAGGCCCAGCCGATCCTGACCGAGATGCTCAAGGCCATGATCTACACCGACGACGCCGGGTCCGGGCCCGACCCCCTGACCGGCCAGGCCAACTTCATGCTCGGCAACCTGCTCGGCGGCGCCTACGGCAAGCTCCAGGAGAAGGTGGACGCCGGCTACGCGGTGCTCCTCCAGAAGGCGTCGGTCTCGACCGGCGTCCTCAAGATCCTCTCGACGAAGAGCCCGGAGACGATCGTCGCGTCCGCGTCGGGCACGAATGCGCCGTACGCGCTCGTCGAGGCCCCCGAGGCGCTGGAGACGGCGGCGGCCGCGCTCGTCGGCGGCGCGGTGCCGCAGGTCTCCCCCGGTCCAGGTGGCGAGACGCCCGGTGGCGCTGCGACCACGGGCGAGATGCCGAAGTGGGTCGTGCCGGCGCTCATCGGCGTGGGCGTCCTCGCCGTCGGCGCCATCGTCCTCTCCCGCCGGAAGAAGAGCTGACGAGGCCGCTCGTGGACGTGCTCTCCAAGCTCAGCCAGCTCGTCGGCGCCCTCGGCGCCACGGTCGAGTCTTCGGACCCGGTGACGGCGAGCTTCGTGCAGTGGGCGAGCCGGATCCAGGAGCAGATCTTCACCCGCTGGCACCACGTCGCCTCGACCGGGATCCCGTGCGCCAAGGTGAGCGGCCGCTCGCCCTGCACGCAGCCGGCTGTGCAGACGTGCCGGTTTTGCCGTCAGCCGACGTGCCTGCACCACGCCGCCGTCGCCCAGAACGGCGAGCTCTGGTGCCTGCCCTGCATGGCGCGCGCGGAGACGATCCTGCGCGCCGCGCAGCAAGGGCGCGTCCACGGCGCCGCGCGCACGGCGACCGAAGAGACTGCGATCAGGAGGCAGAAGCTCGAAGTGCTCGGGCTCGGCGCCGAGGCCACGCCCGAGGACATCCACGCCGCGTTCAAGAAGCTCTCGCTCAAGTTTCACCCCGACCGCCACCCCGCCGGGTCCGAGAAGCAGAAGAGGGCGGGCGCGCGGTACCGCGCCATCACCGAGGCCTATCACTGGCTGCAGGCCCACGAGAGGAAGGCGGCGTAGCCGATGCTCACCTACAAGAACCCGGCCCCGATCGCCTTCTACTCGGAGCGCTACGCGCCCGTTCCGGGCTGGGGCATGTGTCCGACGCTCGCCGGTCCGGGCGTCATCGGCATCGGCGCCTACATGCCGCGCTCCTCGGGCGGCCGGAGCTTCGTCGAGCCGAGCCCGCACATGGCCGTCCTGCCGCGGCCTCGACAGACGAGCTCGCCGGTCGACTACTACAGCCATCAGCGCCTCTCCGGCCTCGGCTACGACCTCGTGATCAAGGCCCCGGCTCCGATCGGCAACCAGCACGTCCAGATCCCGATCGAGGACATGGCCAAGCACGCCGTCGACGCGGCCTGGCCGACGGCGCAGCAGAAGATCGAGGCCGAGTTCCCGAAGCTCCTGAACCAAGCCCAGGCCGCGGTCATCAACGACCTCTGGCCCAAGCTCCAGCCGAAGCTCCGGACCGAGGTCGACTACGCCCTCGCCAAGGGGCAGAAGACCGCCGCGCTCGTCGGCGTCGCGGTCGTGGTCGCCATCGCCATCTCCGCCATGTGGGTGAAGAAGGGATGAGCGCGAACACGTTCCCCCACGTGATCCCGTGCCGCGACGCGGCCGCGGTCGAGGCGCTCCGGGTCTCCGAGCTCGACAGCGGCACGCTCGCGTTCGTGGAGGCGACGGGCCTGTACTTCGCGCTCTTCAAGGACGGCGGCGGCTTCACCCCGAACGGCACGACCGTGCTCCAGCCGGCCTTGGGCGCTCCCATCGCCGGCGGCCCCGGCGCGCTCTGGGTCAGCCTCGGCAGCCTCTTCGGCGGCGGCTCGACGGCCCTCGTCACGCCGTTCCGGATGATCCCGGTCCCGACCGAGCACCTCTCGAACGCGGGGCCGGCGCCCCCGGATTTCCAGACCATGTTCGTCGTGGCCCCGGACGTCACCGTGCTCACCGCCGGCGACATCCTGCTCGACTTCGACGCCTCGATCCTGGTCACGCCGAGCGGCGGCGTCGGCGTCTTCGAGGGCGTGGGCTTCCGTTTCCTCTGGGACGGCGCCCCGCTCGCGGACGGCGACTTCTTCGAGGTGGACACCCAGAACGCCGACGTGTTCAACACCATCACCATGCAGTCGCGCTTCCGGTCCCTCATCGTCGGCGCGACCCCGGGCAGCCACACCCTGGAGGTCCAGTGGGAGACCTTCGCGGGCGGCACCACCGCGGACTCGTTCATCGGGTTCGGCAACCTCACCATCCAGACGGCACCGGCGTAGGGGACCCATGCACCGCGAGATCGTCGACAGCCTGGTCACCGGACGCTACGCCCCGAAGACGGAGCGGCGCGTGGAGCTTGCGTCGCAGGCCGTGGCCGCGGCGATGCGTGAGCGGGCGCGCCTGTTCCGCGCGAGCTCGCCCGCGGAGGCCGAGGATCTCGACGACGCCGCGACCCTGCTCGAAGCCGACGGCCGACGCTTCACCGTCGACTTCATCGACGCTGCACGTCTCGTCGGCCCTTCGAGCGCGAAGCGCCTGCCGAGGAAGGACTGATCCCATGGGCAAGCCTGCGGAGCTGATCGAGAGCATCCTTTCGGGCGACTACGAGCCCGGCAACGGCCGCGTGGTTGCGATCCGCACCGGTGCCCTCGCGGAGAGCATGCGTGTGCGCGCGCGCTCGATCGCGGGCTTCGCCGGCTCGGAAGCGGCGGAGCTCCAGGAGGCCGCGTCCCGGGTCGAGGCGGTCGATCGCACGGTGCGCATCGCCGCCATCGACGCGGCGGCGCTCATGGGCACCCGCGCCGCCGTGCTCGCACGCTGAGGAGACCACGACCATGTCCCAGAAGCGCATCGATCTCACCGTCGCCGACCTCGGCGAGCTCGTCACCGTGCACGTGGCGCCGCTGCGCGACGGCACCAACATCTGGGTCACGGCCGAGAACGGCTACTTCGTCCTCAACAAGTTCGGCGGCGGCCTCGTGCCTGGCACGGACGTGGTGGCCCCGATCGCGGGCGCACCCATCGCCGGCGCCCCGGGCGCGCTCTGGGCCCGCCTGGAAGGCGGAGGCGGAGGCGGAGGCGGCATCACCGCCGGCTCCTTCCAGCGCCTGCCCGCCACCCAGATCACGAATTCGACCGTGCCGAGCCTCTTCTGGTCGGCCCCGTTCACGCTCGCGGCCGACGGCGACGTCCTCTTCGAGATGGTCTGGAACGACTTCATGGTCGGCGACGGCAACGCGGGGACCTTCATGGGCGCGTTCTTCACGGCCGACGTCGACGGCAACGCCCTTCCGGACACGAGCGGGCACGAGTTCAACGCGGCCGCCGCGATCAACACCGAGGTCATCAACGGCACCTACCAGGCGGTCGCGACGGGCCTGACGGCCGGCGCGCACACGCTCAACATCTTCTGGGCCTCGAACGACGCTGGCTGCACCAACCAGATCGCCGCGGGTGAGGCCAACCTCAAGATCTCCCGTCTCTAGACGATGAAGCCGAACACGCTCCCCCACGTGATCCCGGTCGCGAGCCTCGCTGAGCTCGCGGCCGTGCACGTCGCTTCGCTCGACGAGGGCGTGCTCGCGTGGGTGATCGCGGTCCGGTCCTACTACGTCCTGGAGAAGGCGAGCGGCGAGACGCCGAACGGGACGACCAAGGTCGCCCCGAACGCGGGCGCACCCATCGCCGGCGCCGCCGGCGCGATCTGGAGCTTCTTCGCCGGCCCGGGCGGGTCGAGCGGGAGCGGCACCATCATCCAGAAGCAGTACGGCGAGAACCAGGAGCGCCCGACGGTCCTCACCGAACCGGCGCCGGGCGGCGTCTTCGAGACCATCCTGACGGTGGCGATCACGACCACGATCGGCTCCTTCCTCGACATCACCGCGTCGCTCTCGGCCCTGACCGACGGCGGCGTCGGATCCACCAACACCGAGGCCTCGATCCGGATCCTGGTCGACGGCGTCTCCTCCGGGCTCGGCGCGACGTCGAGCACCGTCAACGACTCCAACAACCTGGAGCCCTTCGTCTCGGTGACCCTGGAGCAGCGGGTCGCGGTCGCACCCGGCCCGCACACGGTCGAGCTCCAGTGGACGATCCGCGGCGACGGCGGAGGCGACAAGCTGATCGGCTTCCTGTCGGAAGACCAGGACGGCTGCTCCATGTTCGTGGAGGAGGTGGCCGCGTGACGCGTCTCAGCTATCCGAAGCTCTGCAACCCGCAGAAGCTCTCACGCGAGCTCGCGGCGGCCGGGGTCGAGGTCGCCACCATCCAGGCTACGCCGACGGAGGTCACCATCGTCAGCGAAGGCGACGCGAGCGTTGTCGCCGCCGTCGTCGCGAGGCACGTCTACGAGCCGGTCACGTTCGGCCGGCGGAGGCAGGGGACATGAGCTACGCACTCACCGGACTCGGAAGACACGGCGGCGGCGGAGGTGGTGGACACCACGGCGGCGGCGGACGCCACGGCGGCTTCCGTGGGCGCGGCTTCCGCGGCGGGCGCGGCTGGGGCTGGGGCGGCGGCTACTGGCCCGGCTACTGGCCGGACTACTACGACGCGGCCTACCTCCCGGTCGAGATCACGGTCGACACCTGCACGCCCGAGTTCAAGGCCGGGCGCGTCCAGGTGCCCCAGTACCTGAACGGCCGGCCCGTCGTCGTCCGCTGGACGTGCGGCGGCAGGATCATCAGCGGCCCGTAGCCGCGGTGGTGGAGGAGATCGCGATGCTGATCACCCCCTTCCAGTTCCTCCGGCTCACCGGCGGCGTCACCACGTCGACCGCGATGGAGACCCTGGAGAGCTTCCCGGTCGAGGTCCTGCACGTCGGCAAGGTGCTGCTCGATCTGCGCGCCACGATCCAGATGCGGTACGTCAAGCCAAGCGCCCAGTTCCTGGGCGTCGCGCTCCGCTACGTCTGGGACGACCTCGTACTGGTCGACCCCGGCTTCTTCCAGTTCGATCCGGCGTTCGGGCCGCCCAACATCGACACCTACGCCATGCACGTGACGATGCGGTCGGTCATCGAAGCCGCGGCGCCCGGTCCGCACGTGCTCCTCGTCCAGTGGCAGGTGCTCGACGTGGAGCAAGAGGCCACGCTCTTCCCCCTGAACGGCAACCTCACCGTCGAAGGCAAGTGACGTCTGCGCAGGCTGCGCAAAGGGTAGTCAGCGCGGACGTTCAGGGCTGACCGTCTGTTCTTGACGCCGGGGGCGCCCCTGGGGCACTCTGCCTCTCCATGGCCGAGCCCGAAGACGCCGCCCCGAAGACCCCCTCGGCCGAGCCCAAGACGGAGCCTCAGGAGGCCCCGCGCGAGATCTTCGGCGTCCCGCTCGCCGCCTTCGTGAAGGGCGGCACCTCCACGAGCCAGAACGACCGCCGCATCGCCGAGGTGGAGGCCGACGCCGAGCGCCGGCGCGACATCGCCGCCCGCGAGCGCGCGATCGCCAAGGTCCCGATCGAGAAGGGCGGGGGCAAGATTTACAGCAACTCGCTCACGGACAAGCCCGAGATCGCCCAGGCCTACGTCGAGCTCACGTATCTGACCCCCCGCGGCGAGGACACGGGCATCAAATGCCTCGCCGACGTCCTCGTCGGCGCGCACCCGCCGCACCCGGCCGAGCTCACGCTCGTGCTCGTCTGCCCGAGGTGCAAGGCCCGCGGCGTCCCGCAGGGGCAGTGCCAGATCCGGATCCACCAGTGCAACAAGCGCTGGGAGCTCGACACGAGGACGGCCGGCGAGCTCATCATGTGGGAGGAGAACGGCAACCTCAGGCCCTACCGGAGCGCGGGCAAGATCATGGAGTGCGAGCGCTTCGAGTGCGGCTACTGCGGCAACTGGTCCGCCCGCATCGACAAGAACCGCGTCTGGCCGGATGCGTGATGGCGGAGCGGGACGTCGTCCTCGGGCTGGTCGCCCTGCGGGCCGAGCGGCGCGCCAAGGCCGCTCAGGTCGTGGCCTGGCTCGCCCTGGTCGTCGGGATCGCCGGGCTTCTCTACGCGGTCTGGGGGCACTAGGACCATGAGCGAGTCGGGCACCATCCTCGACTACTTGGCGAAGACGGACATGGACGACGTCTACGCCGAGCGGCGCGCCGAGATGGCGGACTGGTCCTTCGAGCGGCTCTACGCGCGGCTCGTCGAGCTCGGGGTCCCGAAGGCGCAGCTCGGGGGCCTCCCGAAGGAGCGCCCCCGCGTCGTCGACACCGTGATCGAGCTGGAGCTCGCGCGCCGGCCGGTCTCGAAAGAGGGGCGCCCGGCCGACATCCCCCTCGGCGTCTGCTACCAGGCGCCCTGGGAGCAGCCAGGCGACGGCTTCAACGAGCACGCCCGCCGCTCCGCGCGCGCGCTCGCGCTCGCGGGCTGTCCGGTTCACCTCCGGAGCATGCGGCCGTTCATCGGGCAGCTCGACCCGGACGTCGAGCGCGCCTCGGCAGACATGACCCGGGCCTCCATCTCCCGCTACTCGGCCTGGATCCATCAGGTCGTGCCCTCGCCGGGCCTCCTGGAGCGCCTCACCACGCTCTCGGCCTCGGCCGCGCGCGTCTGCGGTGACAAGGAGCTCGCGCTCCTGAACGCCTGCCGCGTCCTCTACACGGTCTGGGAGCGGACGCCGGCGCCGCCGGACGACGTGAAGGCGCTCAGCCGGGTCGGCCAGGCCTGGGTCGCCTGCCACGACTCGGCCCGGATGCTCATCGAGTCCGGCGTCCCCGAGGAGAAGGTCCGGGTCGTCCCCATCCCGTACTTCCCGACCGACCCTCACCTCGCGCTCCAGGGTCGGAAGCGCCGGCCAGGGCCGCCGCGGTTCCTGCACATCGGCAAGTGGGAGCCCCGCAAGGCCCAGGACAAGCTCCTCGGCGCGTTCCTCAGGGCGTTCAAGCCGGGCGAGGCGGAGCTCTACTTCAAGACGAGCCAGTTCGCGCCGAAGCTCCAGGGCTACCCCCAGAGCGCTCCGCACGCGATCCAGAGCTGGATCACCGGCCCCTACCGCAAGAACGGCTGGAAGTGGCCGACGACGCGCTCGCACGACACCTTCGCGAAGGATCTCGGGGCGCAGGGGATCAAGATCTACCAGGCGATGATGCCGGCCTCGGCGCTCGTCAGCATGCACGCCGACGCCGACGTCTACCTGTCGCTCTCGCGCGGCGAAGGCTTCGACATGCCCGCGTTCGACTCGAAGCTCGCCGGCAACCTCCTCGTCTACACCCCCTCGGGCGGCCCCCAGGACTTCGCCGACGAGACGGACATCCGGGTGGAGCCGCACCGGCGCGTGCCCACGCACCCGCTCTACGGCTGGCCAAGCTCCACCTACCTCGACTACGAGGTGGACGCCGCGGCCGAGGCCATGCGCGCCGCGGCCGCGCGCATCAAGGGGCGCGCCGAGAAGGGCGCTCCTGCCCTGGCGGAGTTCCGGATCGAGAGCGTTGGACAGCGGATGAAGGGCTACCTCGAAGAAGTGCTCGTGCCGCTCGGAGGAAGGGTCCACTGATGCAGTCGATAGAGTCCATCCGGGCCGGCGCGCCAGAGCGCTTTGCCGAGCTGATCGGCAAGATCCGCGCGGCCGGCACCGACAACCTGTCCTTCTTCGGCGGCGGCTACGAGAAGGAAGGCGGCTACTCGCTCCAGCAGAACCCCGAAGAGTTCGCGGCCCTCGTCGCCTTCCTCGCAGCGGCCGGGCGCGAGCGCGCCATCTACCTGGAGATCGGCACCGCGAGCGGCGGCGTCTGCCGGTTTCTCTACGAGGAGCTCGGCTTCGGGCGCGTGATCGTGATGGACGACTACGGCCACCACCGCTGGACCGAACAGGCGGAGCACCTCGGCAAGGTCAAGCTCGCGCTCCCGCCGGCGGACTACTCGGAGCACATCGGCGACAGCCACGCACCGGCAGCCAAAAGCTTTCTCTACGGAGAGCTCGGCAACCCCGGCGGGGCGGACTCCTTGACGGGCGGCTACGCGACGTTGCTCGACATCGCCTTCATCGACGGCGACCACACCTACGGGGGCGTGACGGCGGATCTCTCGCTCGTGCGCGAGCACATGCAGCAAGGCGGCCTCGTCATCCTGCACGACATCGTGGCCTGCGAGGGGGTGAAGCGCGCCTGGGACGAGCTCCACTGGTGCGACAAGGTCGCCGCGTTCATCGGTCCCGGGCGCCCGCTCGGGATCGGCGTCGGGAGGGTCCGCTGATGCATCTCTCGCTCGCCATCGTGAGCTGCAACCAGGAGCTCTTCGACTGCGCCGTCGACCACGCGCGCCGGCACGCCGCGCACGGCGTCCGGATCTACGGCTTCGGCAACGGGGTCGAGCTCCGCGCCCACAAACCCGAAGAGGAGATCATCGTACGCTCGGTCCCCGAGAACATCGGCGTCCCCGCGGCGATGCACGAGCTCTGGACGATGGCGTGCGCCTACGCGCCGCCGAGCATCCCGCCGGAGAAGCAGATCGTGGGCTACATCCACGACGACGTGGACATCACCGAGGACGGCTGGGACGAGCGGGTGCTGCGCTGCTTCTACGACCACCCCGCGTGCGGTCTCGTCGGCTTCGGCGGCGCGACCGCGCTCGGCGACCCCGGGATCTACAAGAAGCCGTACGAGATCCACCAGCTCGGGCGGCGCAACTTCTACTCCAACATGGTCGGCGCCGAGCTCCACGGCGAGCGCCGCACGAAGGAGATGCCGATCGTCTTCACCGACGGCTACTCCATGATCGTGCGGCGGAGCCTGCTCGACCAGATCCAGGGCTGGAGCTGGTGGCCGTTCGAGCACATCCACCACGCCTACGACTACGGCATGGCCTGCCAGGTGCGCAGGCACGGCTACGAGGCCTGGCTCGTCCCCTGCTCGGTCAACCACAAGGGCGGCATGACCGCCACGCGCGCGGTCCACCAGGACGCGGCCAAGAAGTTCGGGGGCGACAACGCCGTCCATGCCGCGGCCCACAAGTGGGTCTACGACAACTTCCGCGACATCTATCCGATGAAGGTCCCCTGATGGACCTCGTCGTCACCGTACCGAAGGATCTCTGGGCCGACTGGATCGCCGAGGGCGACCCTGCCGAGTCGGCGGAGCCGCCGACGGGGATCGAGTGGGCCTTCTACGTCGGCTGGCGCCAGCCGGACATGCGCATCGGCGACCGGCTCTACATCGTCTCGTGGGGCAAGCTCCGCGGCTACGCCCCGATCACGCGCGTGATGGAGACCGAGCGCGGCTGGGCGATCATCCGTGAGGGAGGCGCCGTCGCCGTCACCATCCCGGAGCCCATCGTCGGCTTCCGCGGCTTCCGCAAGCGCTGGTGGACCCGCAGCCAGGAGCGGCCGTTCCCGTCCTGGAAGACGTCCGGGGTCGACCGGCGCGTCCAGGAGCGCATCGCCCAGATGGCCCTGATGGAGATGAGGTAATGCCCAGGATTACGCTCGCAGGCCCGACGCTCCGCCGCTACGACCTCCTGCAGAAGCTCGTCGAGTCGGCCGAGGCTGGCGAGCGCAAGCCCGACGGCTACTACTTCGTCGACAACGGCGGCGCCCTGGTGTCGAAGATGCAAACGGGCGCGATCCGCTTGCCTGGCAACGCTTACGTCGAGACGCCGGGGCGGCACATCGGCGTCGCCGGCGCCTGGAACCGCTGCCTGCGCGCCTCGGGCGACTACACCATCATCACCAACGACGACGTGACCATGCACCCGCGGACGATCGCAGCCCTCGCCCACGCGGCCGAGTCGACCGACGCGGAGTTTCTCTACCCGGAGTTCAATCCGGGGGCGATGTTCTGCGTGTTCCTCCTGAAGCTCTCCTGCATGGACAAGATCGGCGGCTTCGACGAAAACTTCCACCCGGCCTACTTCGAGGACAACGACTACCACCGGCGGATGAAGCTCGCTGGCATCAAGGAGATGTGCGTGCGCGGGATCGGCTACGACCACGTGGGGAGCGCGACCCTCAAGACGTTCAGCTCCACCGAGATGGCGCGCCACCACGAGCAGTTCCGGGAGAACCGCAACTACTACCTCCGGAAGTGGGGCGGCCCGCCTGGGCACGAGACCCACGCGTCGCCGGCGGCGGTGCAGAAATGAGCTGGCCGGAGCGCCCGACGAAGCCGAGCGCGCTCGTCTTCGGCACCGGCCTCGTCGGCGCCGAGCTGACACGAGCGCTCGGGAGCGACTACCTCGTGCGCCAGGTGAGCCGCGCCGACTGCGACGTCTCAGACTGGAGTCGGATGCTCGCGTGGGAGGGAACGCTTCATGGATCCCCCTCCTACTCGCGCGATCTGATGTGGCCGCCGGACGTGATGGTCAACGCCACCGGTTACACGGCGGTCGACAAGGCCGAGGACGAGCCTGCCCTCGCCTACCGCGTGAACGGGCTCGGCGCCGAGAACGTAGCGCGGCTCGCCGTGATGCGCCGGGCCGTGCTCGTCCACGTCTCCTCGGACGCCGTCTTCGGTCGCTACGCCCAGAGCTACGACGAGCTCGACCAGCCCTGGCCGGTCTCGGTCTACGCCCGCACCAAGCTCGCCGGCGAGGCCCTCGTCGAGCGCGTAGGAGGCGAGACGCTGCTCATCCGCACTGGCAACCTCTACGGCCGCGCCGGCAAGAACCACGCGAGCGCGCTCGCGCGTCCTCTGACCGAGCGCACGCGCGTCGACTCCGACCGCGCGATCGCGCCGACGCCGGGCTGGCTCGTGGCCGAGACCGTGCTGAAGCTCCTCCGGGCGCGGCAGCACGGCATCTACCACGTCATGACGACGGGTCGGACGAGCTGGCACGACTTCGCCAAGGTCGCGCAGGAGTGGCACGGCGCTCCGCTCGACCGGATCGAGCGGCGCACGGGCAAGTACGGCCGCGCTCCGCGTCCGCCGTATGGCCTTCTCCACAGCGTGCTCCTGCCGCTCCGCGGCATCGAGATGCCGCCGTGGAAGGATGCTCTCCACGAGCACTTCTCGCGCGAGGCTGCGCACGCGCCGAGGCAGGGACCATGAGCGGGGCTCTCGCCGCACTGGGGCTGAGCTGCCGGATCTGCTTCGGCGAGCTCGGGCTCGTGCTCTCGCTCGGGCAGCACCCGATCCCGAACCGCCTGCCGAAGGCCGCGGACGAGCCGGTGGCGCGCTACCCGCTCGACCTCATGCGCTGCCAGGGCTGCGGCCTCTTCCAGCTCAGCCGCGTCCTGCCCGCCGAGACGCTCTTCGGCGACTACGCCTACGAGACCCCGGACTCGCCGTCGCTCACGGCCCACTACCAGCGCGTCTACGAGATGTTTCGGGAGGTCGGCGGCGTGTACTTTTCGCACCGCCCGCACCCGCCGCTCGTCGTCGAGGTGGGCTGCAACAACGGCGCCTTCCTCGTGCCGCTTCCGTGGGAGGGAAAGAAGATCGGGGTCGACCCGTCCGCCGCGGCCGAGTGCGCCAGGGACTGGGGGATCGATACGCGCAGGGCCTACTTCAGCCGTGCCGAGGCCGCGGCCATCCGCCTGGAGCACGGGCCGGCGGATCTCGTCGTGATGCGGCACTGCCTCGCCCACGTGGACGACATCCACGAGCTCGTCGCCGGCGCCGCGCTGCTCCTCGCGACCCGTGGCCTGCTCTACGTCGAGAACGCCTACGTCTTCTCGACCCTGCTCGGGGGCCAGTACGACCAGATCTACCACGAGCACATGTCCTACCTCGCGGCCTCGCCGATGAAGGAGCTGGCGGAGTCGCACTCACTGGAGCTCCTCCGGGTCGTGCAGTCGACCGTGCACGGCGGTTCGATGGGGTTCTTCCTCGGCCACAAGGGCCAGCGCGGCGTGGGCCCCTCGGTCGCGGAGGCGCTCCGCCACGAGGTCGACCTCGACCAGGCTGGCGTCGTCGGCTCCTTCGCGTCCGGAGCCAAGGCTGCGATCGAGGAGCTCGGCGCCATGGTCCGGTCCCTCACGGCGCAGGGCAAGGTCGTCGACTGCTACGGCGCGTCGGCCAAGGGCGTGACCGTGCTCAACGCGGCCGGGCTCACGCAGAAGGAGATCCGGCAGTGCCTCGACGGATCGACCCTGAAGCACGGCCGCTACGTGCCTGGCACCGGCATCCCGATCGTGCCGAAGGGCACGCACCGGACGCCGTGGCAACCCGACTACTGCATCGTCACCGCCTGGAACTACCTCGACGAGATCCGGAGGGACGAGGCCGAGTACGAAGCGCGCGGGGGCAAGTGGATCGTGCCTGTTCCTGCTCCGAGGGTCCTATGAGCCAGGACGTCGAGCGCCCGCGCGTCATCTACTTCTGGGGCGACGCCGTCCGGGTCGGCCGCGACGAGGACGGCCTCGACGACGCGGCGATCCAGGGCGTGCGCCTCTCGGTCACCGTCGACGCCGACCAGATCGACGCGCTCATGGCAGCGCTGGAGGAGCACGACGACGGCGAGACCCCGTGCGATGTCTCCTTCTTCATGCGGCCGACCGACGCGCGCGCGGTCGGGTCCAGCTTGATCTCGACCGCGTCCGCGGTGGACGGCTCGATCGAAGGTCTCGCCGAGGTCGGCGCGGCGCTCGGGTCGGACCCGGAAGACGACGACCTCTCGCCGGCGGAGTTCGTGGAGCGGTTCGTGGCGCGGATCCAGAAGGTCGCGGACACCTTCCCGGCCGACGGCGGCGACCGCGGCATGGTGCTCGGCAACGCGCTCCGCAAGATGGCCCGTAACCAGCGCGCCCTCGCCGACGCGGTGGACGCGTACGTCGACCGCATGGCGGCGTCGGAAGGAGCCCAGGCATGAAGGCCGTGATCCTGGCCGGCGGGATGGGCACGCGCCTCGACGAGGAGTCGGAGAGCAAGCCGAAGCCCATGGTGGAGGTCGGTGGCCGGCCGATCCTCTGGCACATCATGAAGCACCTGGCCTGGCACGGGATCGACGAGTTCGTGGTGGCGCTCGGGCACCGCGGCGACGTGGTGAAGCGCTACTTCACCGACCAGTCGAACCTCGCCGGCGACATGGTGGTGGACATGTCCGAAGGATCGATCGTGATGCGCCACGACCCTCCGCCGGAGGGCTGGAAGATCCATCTCTGCGACACCGGCCCGCACGCCAACACGGCGGCCCGGCTCTGGAAGGTGCGCCGCCTGGTCGAGGACGCACCGTTCCTGGTCACGTATGGCGACGGCGTGTCCGACGTCGACATCGCGATGCTGACGAAGGCGCACAAGCTCGGCGAGCGCCTCGCCACGATCACGGCGGTGCATCCGCCGGCACGCTTCGGCGCCATCACCGTGCTGCCGAACGGCCGGGTGGCGGAGTTTTCGGAGAAGCAGCGCGAGGGCTGGATCAACGGCGGCTACATGCTCTTCGAGCCGGGGATCTTCGAGCACCCGGTGGGGGCGGACGTAGCCGAGCAGACGGATCTGTCGGCCGGCGTGCTCGCCAAGCTCGCCGAGGTCGGACAGCTCACCGCCCACCGGCACGTGGGCTACTGGCAGTGCATGGACACGATGCGCGAGAAGCGCTTGCTCGACGCGCTATGGGCGAAGGGCGCGGCGCCGTGGAAGGTCTGGCCGTGAGCGACTTCTGGCGCGATCGCCCCGTGCTCGTGACCGGCGCCACCGGGCTCGTCGGCGGCTGGCTCGTCCAGCGCCTGGGCGAGCTCGGCGCCGAGGTCACCATAGTCATCCGCGACATCGTGCAGACAGCGTTCGAGATCCACGCGAGCGTCGCGCTCGGCGACGTCACCGATCAAGCCTTCATGGAGCGCGTGCTCGGCGAAAACCACATCGACACGGTGTTCCACCTCGCGGCGCAGACGCTCGTGGGCGTCGCCAACAAGAATCCGCTGTCCACCTTCGAGAGCAACATCAAGGGCACCTGGACCGTGCTCGAAGCGGCGCGCCGGAGCGAGCTCGTCAAGAAGGTGATCGTGGCCTCCAGCGACAAGGCCTACGGGGACGCGACCGAGATGCCCTACAGCGAGAGCCACCCTCTCGAAGGTCGCCACCCTTACGACGTCTCGAAGTCGTGCGCGGACCTCATCGCGCACGCGTACCGGGCGAGCTACGAGATGGACGTCGCCGTCACCCGCTGCGGCAACTTCTTCGGCGGTGGCGATCTCAACTGGAGCCGGATCGTGCCCGGCACCATCCGGAGCGTGGTCCGGGGCCAGTGCCCGGTGATCCGGTCCGACGGCACGCTCGTGCGCGATTACCTCTACATCGAGGACGGTGTGGACGCGTACCTCCGGCTCGCCGAGGAGCGACCACCGTCGGCGCCGTATCCGGCGTCCGCGCTCGGCCCGGTCGCCTGGAATTTCTCCTACGAGGCGCCGGTGTCGGTCCGGGTGATGGTGGACCGGATCCTCCGCGCCATGGGGCGCGAGGATCTCCAGCCCATCATCCAGAACGAGGCATCGAACGAGATCCGCGAGCAGTGGCTGTCCTCGAAGCAGGCGCGGCGACTGCTCCGCTGGGAGCCGCGGTACGGGTTTGACGAGGGCATGCAGCGCACGATCGCCTGGTACAAGGAGCACCTCCGATGATCGCTGGCATCAAGCACGAGTCGGGATCGGTCCTGATGGAGCTCTCGCGGCTGGAGGACGCGCGCGGCTGGACGATGCAGACGGGGATCCCGGTGGAGATGGAGTCGCTCGGGGTGCCGGCCAGCTGGCCCTTCGAGCTCATCTCGTACTCGCGCGAGAAGGTGCTCCGGGGCATGCACCACCAGGCCGGGCTCGCGAAGCTCATCCACGTGACGCGCGGGGCCGTGCACGAGGTCGTGGTCGACCTCCGGAAGGAGAGCTTCGGCGCGGTCGAGAGCTACTTCCTCCACGCCGAGCGGCAGCTCTACGTGCCTCCCTGGTGCGCACACGGCTTCCTCGTCCGCCCGATCGGGCCAGACTCCTACGCCGAGGTGCACTACCGCCTGTCGGGCCCGCGCAACCCCGCCGCCGAGGTCCAGATCCTCTGGAGCTCGATCGATCACGAGTGGCCCGAGACCGAGATCTTCCTCTCGACGAAGGACCGCTCCGCGCCCACGCTCGAAGCCGTGCGCGAGCGGATGTGGCCGGCCGAGGAGCTCGTCAGTCAGGCCCGGGGCGCGTGACCCCGTACCGCCAGCCAGCCGAGCGTCCGCCGCCGCCGAGCCGGTGGTGGTTCGACTGGAAGTACGCGCTCCGGATCGCGCCGGTCGCGCTCATGGTCGTGCTCGCCTGGAACGCCTTCCAGGGCAAGGTCAAGGAGCGGCTCGCGGGCAACATCCTCGGGGTCGCGCTCTCCGTCGTCGTCATCTGCGTGCGGAGGCGCCCGGCGTGAAGGTCAGGCTCTACGGGGTCACGGTCGGGTACGGCAGCTTCGCTCGCGTCACGGCCGGCATGCGCGAGGGCCTGGAGCACCTCGGCGTCTTCGCCGGTCTCGTCCCGCTCGACGCCTTCGACGAGGAGGACTTCTACCCCGGCTGGGACGCCGAGGTCGGGGTCTACGTCGGCCCGCCGTCCCAGATCGGGATCATGGCCTCCCGCGGCGAGCACAAGGAGCGGTGGCTGCTCCTGCCCCCCAACTCCAACTGGGTCCCGCGGGCCTTGCTCGGCCGCACCTGGCCGCACGTGACCGGCTACCTCTCACCGAGCGCCTGGGGCGCCTCAGTGCTCCGCACGGAAGCGGAGAAGTTCGGCAGGCCGCTCGGCGAGACGCGTGAGGTGGAGGTCTGGCAGCACGGCATCGCGCCGGAGTTTCAGCCGGACCGGTCCATGGAGATCGCGGCGCGCGCGCGCTACTTCGGCGGCCAGTTTCACGTGCTGCACA
>Ga0075425_100001639_pt1 | contig 21962 bp, 17 predicted proteins | sample SoiMethybrSBSTD4_FD_75300 | JGI IMG/M metagenome (GOLD analysis project Ga0075425, IMG submission 75300) | Bulk soil microbial communities from a Populus tree surrounding site in Tennessee, USA - Soil MetaG P. TD hybrid SBSTD4 | ecosystem: Environmental > Terrestrial > Soil > Tree plantation... | reverse complement strand
CGACGATGAGGCAGGAGATCAGGAGACCGCCGATCGCGCGGCCGCCCGATCTCGTTCACGCCGAGAGCGCCTCGGCATAACAGGGTTGAGCGAATCTTTGACGCGCAGAACCGGGGTGGAGCATGAATGAGAGCGAGGATACGCATACTTCGATCCGTATCGCGCTGCCGCGGACGCGCTGCGGCGAGGTGCGGGGTGTCGTCGAGATCCTCTCGGCGTTGGAAGACGTCTACAATCACCTCTACGCGTGGCACCAGTTGGCCGGCGACGCCGAAGACGGGCCGCAAGAACACAGAGCGATGCGCTCGCTGCCCGATATCGAGGAGCCCCGCGACGTCATCCCGGCGGATCGGCGCCTCTGTCTTGCGCGCATCGAGGTCGAGGCGCCGGCTTTCATCGAGGTCGTCGGCGCCCGCTATCCGCTCGCGGTCATCCATAACTATTTGCTCGCGCGCGACGGTCAAAGGGACCATCGCAGCGGACGGACGATCGAAAAGATCGATGCCGTACGCGCCGAGATCGATCACTTGTGGGCTTCGAACTTCTCGGAACATGAGATCCGCCAGGCGGTCTCGACGCATGTGATCGCGCCTTTCAAACGGCTGGAGCGCCTCGAAGGAATCGAGATCTACGAGGGTGACGATACGCCGAAGACTCCGGCGCGGCGCGGCCAGCGCGACCGGACAATTGCGCCATTGCCGATGGCGCGCGGACATTAATATGGCGCGAAAAGCGAGAAAGGCGTCGCGGCGGCGCAGCCGCGGGCGCCGGACGACCGGCTCCCGTCCGATCTGGAAAGGCAGCCTGAGTTTCGGCCTCGTCAACATTCCGGTGGCGCTCCATTCCGCCGAGACTACCGCGGATCTCAGCTTCAAGTTGCTCGACCGGCACGACCTGTCGCCGGTTCATTACCGGCGCGTCAATGAAAAGAGCGGGAAAGAAGTCGCGTGGGGCGACATCGTCAAGGGGTATGAATACGAAAAAGGCGAATACGTGCCGATGAGCGAGGGGGATTTTCAACGCGCGAATCCGGAAGCGACGCAGACGATCGAGATCAGCGATTTTGTCGATAGCTCTGAAATCGATCCGATTTACTTCGACAAACCGTATTACCTCGCGCCGGCGAAAAACGCGGCGAAAAGCTACGCGCTCCTGCGGGAAGTCATGCGCCGGACCAAAACCATCGGCATCGCCAAGGTGGTCATCCGCTCGCGCCAGCATCTGGCGGCGATCTTGCCGAAGGGCCGCGCGCTGGTTTTGAATGTCCTGCGCTTCGCGCACGAGCTGCGCGACCCGGAATCGCTGGAGCTCCCGGACAACGTCGCGCTCGGGGACAAAGAGATCAAAATGGGCGAGCGCCTGGTCGAGGCGATGGTGGATAAATGGCGGCCGGAGAAGTACCGCGACGATTACCGCGAAGACCTGCTCGCGCTGATCGAGCGGAAAGTTAAGGAAGGAAAGACCAAGGTCGTCGAAGAGGCGCCGCCCGCCGAGCCGCGGCGTAGGGCCAAGGTCGTCGATATGATGGACCTGCTCAAGCGCAGCGTCGAGCAGGCCGCGGATCGAGAGGAAGCGCCGCGGCGCCGCAAAGCAGGTTAAAAAATTCCAAGGAGGTTGTTATGAAGTCACTGACGGCAATGGTAACCGGAGCCGGCTTGGGTTGCCTCGCTATGTATGAACTCGACCCGGAGATGGGGCGCCGACGCCGCGCGCTCGCGCGCGACAAGATGATCAAAATGCAACGCAAGGCCGGCGAGGCCGCAGCGGTGACCGCCCGCGATTTGAGAAACCGGAGCCGCGGAACCCTCGCTGCGGGGCGCGCGCGCCTGACCGAAAGGCCGCTGCCGGATGAGTATCTTGCCGAGCGTGTCCGCTCGGAGATCGGCTTTCTCGTCCGCTATCCGTCCTTCATCGATCTTCGGGCTGCGGAGGGCAAGGTTATTCTCGGCGGCCACGCGTTCACCGACGAATGCGAGCAGCTGATCGAAGGAGTCCGTGCGATCCGCGGCGTGCGCGACGTCGAAAACAAGCTCGAGGCGCATCAGGGCACGGACGATTTTCCCGGGCTGCAAGGCCAGCAGCTCAAGCCGAAACCCAGCGGGCGCCGGTTCGATATCATGCAGCGGCGTTGGTCTCCTGCGACACGCCTCATGGTGGGAGTCGCGACCGTCGCCGGACTCGGCGCCCTGGCGTATTCGTTTGCGGAAGGCAACGGCCGTTCGCGCCGTCGCTCGCCGCAGGGAGTGATAAGCAGGATCCGCTCGTCCGGGTCGCGTGGAATAATCGACAGGATCCGTCCGCATCGGCCGCGCGGAGTGCTCGGCAGAATCCGGGAGGAACTCCATCTATGAGCGTCACCGCCGCGGACGTGTTGGTCGAGACGCTCTGCGAATGGGGCGTCAGCGTCGTCTTCGGCCTGCCCGGCGACGGGATCAACGGGATCATGGAGGCGCTCCGCAAGCAGCAGGAGCATATCCGTTTCATTCAGGTGCGGCACGAAGAGGCCGCCGCGTTCATGGCGTGCGGCTACGCGAAATACACCGGCAAGCTCGGGGTGTGCCTCGCGACCTCCGGTCCCGGCGGCATTCACCTGCTGAACGGACTTTACGACGCGAAGCTCGACGGCCAGCCGGTCGTGGCGATTACCGGACATCACTATCACGATCTGATCGATACGCACGCGCAGCAAGACGTCGATCTCGATAAAGTCTTTATGGACGTCGCCGTCTACAACGCGCGTGTCATGGGGCCGTCGCATGTCGAGCAGGTGGCGAACCTCGCCTGCCGCGCGGCGCTCGGCCGCCGCGGCGTCGCGCATATCAATTTTCCCGTCGACTTCCAGGAGCACGTGATCGAGGAGCATTCCAAGCGCAACGTTCCCGGCCACACCTCCCACGTCGCGGCCATCGGCGTGGAAGTGCCCGTCGAGATCGATTTGAAGAACGCCGCCGCGATCTTGAACGAAGGCAAAAAGGTCGCGATCCTCGCCGGCCAGGGGGCGCTCGCCGCCGGCGCCGAGCTGGAGCAGACGGCGGAGAAACTCGCGGCGCCGATCGTCAAGGCCCTGCTCGGCAAGGCCGCCGTGCCCGACGACAGTCCGTATACGACCGGTTCGATCGGCCTTCTCGGCACCAAGCCGTCGCAGGTGGCGCTCGAAGAGTGCGATACGCTGTTCATCGTCGGCAGCTCCTTTCCTTATATAGAGTTCTTGCCGAAGCCCGGACAGGCGCGCGGCGTTCAGATCGACATCGATGCGGCGCGGATCGGACTGCGCTATCCGATCGAAGTCGGCCTGGTCGGCGACAGCCGCATGACGCTCAAACGGCTTCTCCCGCTCCTCCAGCACAAAGAGGAGCGCAGCTTCCTGCACCAGGCGCAGGAAGGGATGCGCCAGTGGTGGAAGCTGATGGAAGACCAGGGCACGAGACGGGACAAGCCGATGAAGCCCGAGGTCGTCGCCTGGGAGCTCGGCCGTCGGCTGGCGGAAGAGGCGATCGTCTCCTGCGATTCGGGGACGGTCGCGACCTGGTTCGCGCGCCAGATCCGCGCGCGGCGCGGACAAAAATTCTCCCTGTCCGGGACGCTCGCGTCGATGGCGAACGGCCTGCCTTACACGAACGCGGCGCAGATCGCCTATCCCGAGCGGCAGTGCGTCGCCTTCGTCGGCGACGGCGGCTTCTCGATGCTGATGGCGGAGTTCGCCACCGCCGTCAAATACCGCCTGCCGGTCAAGGTCGTGATCGTGAAGAATAACAGCCTCGGACAGATCAAATGGGAGCAGATGGTTTTTCTCGGCAACCCGGAATACGGCTGCGAGCTGCACCCGATCGACTTCGCGGCGTTCGCGCGCGCGTGCGGCGGCAGCGGTTTTACCATCGAAGATCCCGCGGACTGCGGCCGCATCCTCGACGAAGCCCTGGCGACCGACGGTCCGGTGCTTATCGAGGCGGTCGTCGATCCATTCGAGCCGCCGATGCCGGCCAAAGTGACGCTGGAGCAGGCGACGAAATTCGCCAAGTCTCTGGCGCGCGGCGAGCCCGATCGCTCGAAGATCGCCTGGACGGTGCTCGCCGACAAAGTGCGCGAGCTGATTTGAAGAGGTTGGAATGGCGCAGACGATCGGCCGCGAAGAGGTTGAGCGTTTGAAAGCGGAGGGCTGCGCGTTGATCGAAGTCCTCACGCCCAAGGAATACGAGCGCGTCCATCTTCCCGGCGCCGTCAATGTGCCACTCGCCGAGCTCTATCCGTTTTCGGCCGCGCTTCCCGATAAAGCGCATTCGATCGTGGTGTATTGCTACGACTTCCAGTGAGACTTGAGCCGCAGGGCCGCGGCGCGGCTCGAGAGCATGGATTTTTCCCGCGTATTTGCCTACGCGCCGGGCAAGGCCGATTGGATGGCTTACGGTCTTCCCGTCGAGCGCGGCCCCGGCATGCCGCCGATCATCGGCGATTTCCTCGAACGGGAGGTGCCGTGCTGCCGTCAGGGCGAGTTGATCGGCGACGCGCGGCAGGCGGCGTATGAAATGGGCTTGGATATGTGTCCGGTCGTCACCGACGGAGGCATTTTGATCGGCCTCTGCACGCGCAACTCGCTGCACGCGCATCCTTCCATCTGCGTCGATCTCGTCATGGAGCCGGGTCCGCTCACGGCGCGGCCGAGTATGCCGGTCCATGAGGCGCTCGAAATCATCGAGCGCCAAAAAATTCGCTCGCTGCTCGTGACGACGCCGGACGGCAAGCTCATCGGCCATTTCAATCGCCGGGCCGCGGCGCGGGCGAATCGAGGCGACGGAAAGGCGTTGTCCACTTGAGGGACATCGTCGACATCCGGCGAACTTGTTGTTGCGCTTTTATCGGCGCGTGGTTTTGCCGAAAACCAGGAGAGAATGAAAGCCTATGAAGATACCGAGCAATCCAGTGCGGCTGGCGGCGATGGGCGACCTCCACTATACGAAAACCTCGCACGGGAAGTTGAAGCCGGTTTTCGAAGAGATCGGGGACAGCGCGGATATCTTACTGTTGTGCGGCGACCTGGTCGATTACGGCCTGCCCGAAGAAACCGAAATCCTCGCCAAAGAACTTTCCGTGCTGAAGATTCCCATCCTCGCCGTCTTCGGCAATCACGAGCTGGAGGCCGGAAAACAGGACGAGGTGCATCGGATTCTTACCGGCGCGGGCGTCAACATCCTCGACGGCACGGCGTGCGAGATGCAGGGAATCGGCTTCGCCGGGGTCAAAGGGTTCGCCGGCGGCTTCGGCCAGCATTCGCTGCAGCCGTGGGGCGAGCCGGGCATCAAAAAATTCGTTCAGGAGGCGATCGACGAAGCGCTGAAGCTCGAATCCGCCCTGGCCAAACTCAGAACGCCGCACAAGATCGCCATGCTGCATTATTCGCCGGTCGAGGCGACGGTCGAAGGCGAGCCCGCGGCGATTTATCCCTTCCTGGGATCGAGCCGGCTCGAGGAGCCGCTCAACCGCTACGGCGTCACCGCCGTCTTCCACGGCCATGCGCATCAAGGCCGTCCGGAAGGGCGCACGCAGGCGGGTGTGCCGGTTTACAATGTCGCGATAAAGGTCCTCAGGCAAAATTTCCCCGACAGGCCGATTTTTCGCCTGCTGGAAATTCCGGTGGAAACGGCTGCCGCCGCCGGCGATGGGAGGGGACGGGAGATGCGGACGTGAACACGAGCAACGGCGCTGCGCCCGGTGAGAATCCGGGCAAGGACTTCTATTATCGCACGCTCATCGCGATGAACGAGGCGAATATCCCTTTTCTTATCGGCGGGGCCTACGCGCTCGAGCGGTATACCGGCATCTGGCGCGACACGAAGGACCTCGACCTTTTTATTCATCCAGACAATTGCGAGCGGGGCCTGCGCGCGCTCGCGGCCGTCGGCTGCTATACCGAACTCACCTTTCCCCACTGGCTGGGCAAGGCCTATTGCGGCGAATATTACGCCGACCTGATCTTCAGCTCCGGCAACGGCACGGCGCGCGTTGACGACCTCTGGTTTCAGCACGCCGTGGATGCGAATCTGTTGGGCATTCCCGTCAAGCTCTGCCCGGTGGAAGAGACGATCTGGTCGAAGTCGTTCGTGAAGGAGCGGGAGCGCTACGACGGCGCCGACGTCGCCCATCTCCTGCGGGCATGCGCCGACAAGCTCGACTGGCAGCGGCTCCTATGGCGCTTCGATCGCCATTGGAGGTTGCTCTACTCCTACATCGTCCTCTTCGGCTTTATCTATCCGTCCGACCGGTCGAAGATTCCCCGCTGGGTCGTGCGTGAATTGGCGCAGAGGATGGCAAAGGAGACGGAGGCGCCCCCTCCAGCCGAGCGCGTTTGCCAGGGGACGCTCCTCTCCAGAGAGCAGTTTCTTATCGACATTCGGCAGTGGGGCTACAAGGACCCGCGTCTCGTGCCCGAGGGCAATATGACCCAGTCGGAGACCGAACACTGGACGGCGGCGATCCACGAGGAAAAGAAATAGGTGCAGCTGGCAAAATGTCCCATCGCGTCGTCATTGTCGGCGGCGGCTTCGGGGGTCTCTATGCCGCGAAGTCGCTGAAAAAGGCCCCGGTCGAAGTCACCCTCGTCGATCGCCGCAACTTCCATCTTTTTCAACCGCTCCTCTATCAGGTCGCCACCGGCTGGCTGTCGCCGGCCAATATCTCGGCGACGCTGCGGTCGGTTTTGCGCAAGCAAAAAAATACCCGCGTCCTCCTCGGCGAAGCGGTCGATATCGACGTTCCCGCGCGTCGGGTGATCCTCAGCGACGGCGCGCTGCCGTACGATACGTTGATCGTCGCGACGGGCTCGCGCCACCACTATTTCGGCAACGACCATTGGGAAGCCTTCGCTCCCGGGCTCAAAACGGTCGAAGACGCAACGGAGATCCGCCGCCGGATTTTTCTGGCCTTCGAGGCGGCGGAGCGCCATCCCAACGAAGAGCGCCGGCGCGCCTATCTGACCTTCGTCATCGTCGGCGGCGGTCCCACCGGCGTCGAGCTGGCCGGAGCGCTGGCGGAAATCGCGCGCGATACGCTGAGAAACGATTTCCGCACGATCGATCCCGCGGCCGCGCGCATCCTGCTGCTCGAGGCGGGAGAGCGTATCCTACCGACCTATCCGCCCGAACTTTCCGCGAAAGCGGAGGCCTTTCTCCGGCGCCAGGGCGTGACGATCGAGGCCGGCGCCGCCGTCACGGATATACGCGCCGACGCGGTCGTGATCCGCCGCGGGCAGGCGGTCGAGAAGATTCCTTGCCGCACCGCGATCTGGGCCGCCGGCGTCAAGGCCTCGTTCCTGGGAAAAATCCTCGCCGATGCGACCGGCGCGAAATTGGATCGCGGCGGGCGGGTTATCGTCGAGCCGGATCTGACGCTCGCGAATCATCCCGAGATCTTCGTCATCGGCGATCTCGCCAACGACCCGCACCAGACCGGAAAACCGCTGCCCGGGGTCGCACCGGTGGCGATGCAGCAGGGTGAATACGTCGCCGCGCTCTTGGCGAACCGTCTGCAGGGAAAATCGACGACGCCGTTCCGCTATAACGACCGCGGCAACATGGCGATCGTCGGCCGCGGCATCGCCGTCGCGGATCTGGGGAAGCTCAAGCTCGCCGGCTTTTTAGCCTGGCTCGCCTGGCTCTTCGTCCATCTCATGCACATCGTCGAATTCGAGAATCGAGTCCTCGTGTTGATCCAGTGGGGCTGGTATTATTTCAGCCGCAATCGCGCGGCCCGCCTGATCACGGGCGAACACCGCATGCCTTAATCCCGTCGCGCGTGAACATAAAAAAAGCCCGAACCGTCTCCGGTCCGGGCTTTTTTTGCGCCGAGTAGATAAAGCGGATTTAAAATTCCACGATGCCGTGGGCCGCGTGGCTCCGCCCGTTCGTGGCGTGCGCGCTCTTGCGGCGATAAGAGTCGACGGTTTTTTGCAGTCCGTCCTCGAAGGAGACGCGCGGGCGATAGCCGAGGACACGCTCGGCCTTCGAGATATCCGCGCAACTGTGCTTGACGTCCCCCGGCCGCGCTTTGGTGTGCGACCAGCGGAGCTCCGGCCCGACGATCCTCCTTAATAGATCGATCAGGTCGAGCAGCGACACCGAGCGGCCCTGGCCGATGTTGAAGACCTCGCCCGCGCCTTCCGGGCTTTCGGCGGCAAGGAGAGTCGCATCCACCACGTTGTCGATGTAGGTGAAATCGCGCGACTGAAGACCGTTGCCCGAGACTTCCAGCGGCTCGCCGCGGAGCGCCGCATCGATGAAGCGCGCCATGACCGGCGCGTGTCGCTCGTTGGCATTCTGGCGCGGGCCGAAGACGTCGAAGTATCGAAGACACAGCGTCTCCAGTCCGTAGAGCTCCGCAAAAACTCTGCAATAGTGTTCGCCGGCGAGCTTCGATACGGCATAGGGTGACGTCGGGCACGCCGTCAATTCCTCGGTCTGCGGAACGACGTCCGTCGCGCCGTAGACGAGGCATGAAGAGGCGTAGACGAGGCGCTGTACGCCGGCGTCGCGCGCGGCGATCAGAACGTTCAACGTTCCATCGACGTTGACTTGATTGACCACCGCCGGGTCTTCGAGCGACATGCCGACCGATCGCAACGCCGCTTGATGGAACACCACATTGACTCCGGCCATCGCGCGGCGCACGGCGGCAGGGTTGGCGAGATTGCCCGAGACCATCTCCACGCGCCCTTCGCGCCAGTCAAGATTCTCCCCGGCTGCGAAACTCGCATTATCCAGGACCCGCACCCGCTCGCCGTTGGCGACGAGCCGCTCCACGATGTGGGAGCCGATAAACCCCGCACCGCCCGTCACTAGATACATATCCTCCTCCTCCCGTCGTTGTGCAGCCCGTCGTGAGACGGGTCTCGTGAGTCAAGATACCGTCACCGACTTCGCGAGCGACCTTGGACGATCGATATTTCGTCCGAGGACCAATGCCGTTTCGTAAGCGAGTAGCTGTCCGGCGATCAAATGGATGAGCGGAGCGATCACGGGCGACGCTTGCGGCAGCAGGATTTCGGCGTCGGCGCCGCCCGGGACGGGGTCGAATGCGATCGCGATCACGCGGCCGTTGCGCGCGCGGACCTCTTCCAGGCTGCTCATCGTGAGATCGAAAACCTCCTTGTCCGCTTTGGGCGGCACCAAGAAGACGCACGGCGTCTCCTCGTCCACCAGCGACAGCGTGCCGTGCTTCAAAAAGCCCGCCGCCATGCCTTCGGCGTGGAGGTACGTCACCTCTTTCATCTTGAGCGCGGCCTCGAAGGCGATCGGGGTGAAGATCCCGCGCGCGAGGAAAAACCAGTTGCGCTTCAGATGAAAACGCTGCGCGAGCTCGCGGATGGCCGGGCGCGCCGTGCCGAGGGCCGTCTTGACCAGGGCGGGCAGCGCGTCCAGCTCGTCGATGATCTTTTGATATTTGCCGTTGCGCACGCGCTGCTTCTCGCGCGCCACCTCGACGGCCAGGCGAATCAAGAGGACGAGCTGCGCGGTCGCCGCTTTGGTGCTGATGACGCAGATCTCCGGGCCGGAGTCCTGATGGATCACGAGGTCCGCCTCGCGGGTCATCGACGAGCCGGGGACATTCACGATAGCCGCCGTCCGTGCGCCGGCGGCACGCGCCCGGCGCAAAGCCTGGAGCGTGTCGAAGGTCTCGCCGGACTGCGAGATCGCGAGCATCAGGCCGCTGGGGTCCGCGGGCGCGAGCGCGTCGGTCTCGTCCGAGCTGATCGCCGGCGCGAATTCCCCGGCCAGCGCGCCAAGCAGGTATTGACCGAAAAGCGCGACGTAATAGGTCGTGCCGACCCCCACGAGGACTTTCGGCCGCGCGCGACAGATCATGTGCGCGAGCGCGACGACCTCCTCCTGGTTGATGTCGAGCGCGCGCCGGATCGTTTCGGGCTGCTCGCAAATTTCCTTCTCCATGTAATGGCCGTAGCCGTTCTTCCCGACGCTGTCCACGTGCCAGTCGATTTCGGTGACGCGCTTCGCTCGCGGCGTGCTCTCCGCGATGGTGCGGACGCAGTAGCCGTCGCGCGAAACGACGGCATACTCGCCGTCGTCGAGAATGACGGCCCGGCGCGTATAGGGTAAGAAGGCGTTCACGTCGCTGCCGATGAAATTACGCTGGGCGGAGATGCCGAGGATCAGAGGACTCTTTTCCCGCGCGCAATAAATCCTCTGCGCGTCGTGCGCCGAGATCATGGCGATCGCAAACGTTCCTTCGAGGCGCTTCAGCGCGGCGACGAACGCTTCTTCGACGGCCATCCCGGGCCGGTGAGCTTCCTCGAGCAGGTGAGCGAAGATTTCCGTATCGGTGTCGGATGTGAAGCCGTGCCCTCGGCGCTGGAGCTCCGCTCTGAGCGCCTGGTGGTTGGAGATGATGCCGTTGTGCACGACCGCGAAGGCGCCGTCGCAGCTGAGATGGGGGTGTGAGTTGGCGAGCGAGACGCCGCCGTGCGTCGCCCAACGCGTATGCGCGATGCCGATATCGCCGTGCGCCGAGGCGAACTCGCGCCCGGCCGCCACGTCTTGGACCGCGCCGACGCCTTTGCGCACCTCGATCCCGTGCGAGTTGATCGTCGCGAGGCCGCAGGAATCGTAGCCGCGATACTCGAGCCGAGCGATGCTTTCTACGAGAATCGGAGCAATGGGATCTTCACCGATGCTGCCGACGATGCCGCACATAAGGGCCCTCCTTCATGCTTCGCTCTCGGATTCGCCTATGATCATCTTTCATCGGCGATTTCTCGCATCGATCGCCATGGGATCCTTTCTCGGGTTATTTTCCCCCCTGCCCCTTTTCGGAGCGCAGCCCGGCAACCTCGATCTTCAGATTCGCCGCATCGAGCGGCTTCGCCTGTTCGTGGATGAAGACCGCCGAGGCGACGGCGAGGAAAAAAACGACTGCCGCGGCTTGGAGGAGGACGGCGGAGGTGTTACGCCTGCGCCGTATCAGAGCGATTTCAGGTACTCGACGAGATCGGCATTCTCCTGCAAATCATTCGCCGCGCACGTTCGAGAACGACAGATCGTTAGGATCGGCACAGACGCGCAGCTCGCGCTCCGCGCCGGTTACGCTGTCGATAATGAACAGCAACAGCCCGAACACGAGCGCGACAAAGAGGATCGTCCGCCTCTCAACGGAGCGAGAAGACATAAAGCCTCCCGCCTTTGATCGGCTGCTCCGGAATGAAAAAGCAGCCCGGTGCGCGGTGAAAACGCAGCGGGCTGCCAGCCCTTAGCCCCGGAAGCAGCGGGGCAGAGGTCGCGGCAGATTGCTCATGCCGCTTGAAGCATCGACGGCGACGGTGTACGCGCCGAAGTGCTATAGAACCGCTCATAACCACACCTCAACCTCCATCAAGTCTAGCGCGGCGGCTCAGTCTGCGGACCTCAGGTAAACCATGGAAATTGAGAGTAAACTTACCTGAAAAGGTTAACGAATAACGAAGAGATACGGGGGAGGGGTCTGTTACGCCGCGTCGGCTTTATCCGCCGAGGCGGCGGAAGAAGTCGCGGCGGCCGCGGGTTCATAGGCATTGATGAAATACAGCGGTCTTTGCTTGCTCTCGTCGAACATCCTGCCGATGTATTCGCCCATGATGCCCACTGTGATCAGCTGAACGCCGCCGAGGAATAAGATCACGACCATGAGCGACGGGTAGCCGGCGACGGGATCGCCGTAGAGCAGCGTTTTGGCGACGATGACCCCGGCATAAACGAATGCCGCGATGGCGGTGGCTAGCCCCAAATAGGTCGCCATTTTGAGCGGACCGATCGTGAACGAGGTGATGCCCTCGAGCGCGAAGTTCCACAGGTTCCAGTAGTTCCATTTGGTCGTGCCGGCGTAGCGGGAATCGCGATGATAGGGGACGCCTTTTTGCGGATAGCCGATCCAGGTGAACAGGCCCTTCATGAACCGGTGTTGCTCCCTGAGCTTGCCGAGCGCGTCGACAGCGCGACGGCTGAGCAGCCGGTAGTCGCCGGTGTCCGCGGGAATTTTCACGCGGCTGATCTGGTTGATGATGCGATAAAAAAGGTAAGCGGTCGCCTTTTTGATCCTGCTCTCCCCATCGCGTGATATGCGTGTCGCGTAGACGACGTCGTAGCCGTTGTTCCATTCTTCGATTAATTGCGGGATCAGCTCCGGCGGATCCTGCAAGTCGGCGTCGATGAGGATGACCGCCTCTCCCTGACTATGGTCGAGACCGGCCGTGACCGCGATCTCTTTGCCGAAATTGCGGCTAAGGTCGACGATCGCGATGCGCGGATCGCTCCCGCGCAGCCGACGAAGCACCGCCAACGTGCCGTCGCGGCTTCCGTCGTTGATATAGATGATTTCCGCTTTCATGGGGAGGCGCGCCAAGACAGCGCTCAACCGTTTGTGAAATTCCGGAAGCGCGTCTTCCTCGTTGTAAGCGGGCACGACTAGGGAAAGCTCCGCGACGGGTCGCAAGTCTGATTCGATGCCCGTGCGCTCAACCGTTTCTGACGCCATATGGTTCCCCCTTAGTCGCAGGCAGGGCGAGGGGCTTAAGAGTATCACCCTCCAATCCTAAAATCACCGTGTCGGGTCTCACCGGGGTGGATTTCAGCTCGGCCTCCTCGATGATTCTTAAGCTGATGTCTTCGCGGCCATAGGTCTTTTTAATGAACGATTCTCCGAACTCCAATACCCTAAAACCGGGCAGAACGTAAACGGCGTATTCGATCTCTTTGGTGGGCGGATTCACCAGAAGCAACTCTCCCTTCGGGGGGACTCGATGGATGTAAGTTGCAATTCCGCCGACAAGCGCCGCAGCCCGTTGTCCGTTCTCGCGCATGAGTATGGCCTTTTCCTGAATCGCCGCTACATGACTGACCAAAAAAAGCGCAAACGACGCCGCGATCGCGTGCTTGATATACTGGCGCCTGGAGATTTCCAGCAGCGTGCCGATGCCGATTCCCACGAGAACGGCGAAAAACGGCATTGAATTGTAGACGTACAACTCACTGACATGGTTCATCAAAACCATGGGAAAGGCCGAGCCGATCAAAAAAACGATCGCGGCGGCTATTTTTGCATCGGCGCGGCCGATCCATAGGCCGGCGACGACGGCGGAGAAAAATAGGAGCGAGCCGACGGCGATCACGGCGATCGAGAGAATATCGCCGGTCTGAAAAGCCTCGAAGGCGCGGACCGTGGACACCGGCACGACGAGTGCGAAAAGATCGAGCATCGCATTGAATAAAGCATTGGTTCCAAGCCGAAAATTGTAGCCTCCCGACCCGAGTGACGGAGAGTTGGCGCCGACGAGAAAGCGCACGAGGAAATAAATAAAAAACACCATCACAAACGGGATCGATTGAAAGAAAACCTTTCGGATCGAGGCCCATCGGCTGGTCGCTTCATAGTTTAGAAAGAGCAACGCGCAGACGAGGATCGGCAAAAAACTCGCCGTCGTTTCCTTGGACAGGAGCGCCAGGGCAAAGGCGCCCAAGCTGACGGCGTAGGGAAGAATCAGCCGAGGCTTTGGAGCGCCGGGCTCGACACGCCGGCTGAGCAGACCCCAAACGCTGAGACAGCCGAAAAACGTTCCTGCAACCTGCGACAGAGTGTCGTCGCTCAACACCGCAAAAGCGTTGGCTTGCGATAGAGCTAAAAAGAGCGCTGCGAACAGCGCCTGGGTCGGCGCATACCCGAGCCGGATCATGGATTTTAAGACCAACCAGCAGAGTAGTGTGTGGATGAGGATCGAGAGAAGATGAAGCGGTATCGTGTTGAGCCCGAAGTGCCTTTGCACAAGCGTAAAAACGCTCGCTTGCAGAGGGCGATACCAGCCGTCGGCATTCACCTGAATAAAATGCGTCAGCGCGCCTGTCGTGGTATCGATCCAGCCGAAATCATCCCCGTAGTACGGGATGTCGATGCCCGGCAGATACACCGAAAAGATGACTATACCGAGAAGCATGAGGGCAATCGGGTGCGTGAGGACCCGCAACGAGCGCGACTTGATCCGCTCGGCCTCGACAACGGCCCGCCTCGGGCCGAAGTCCTCAACCGTCACGCGCGCGCTGGGCGTTGATCTGCGCATGGTGTTCTGCCTTCGACTCTGTATTTACAGGGATGCGTCGGAACCGGTCTCTAGCCAATCGCGGTCGACGTAGATTCGGCCGCGTTGCGGTGAATCCTTCTTGACGCGATTTCTCAGAGCCGCGTCCTGCTCCCGGATCAAGTGCGGGTTGATCAAGCCGCGGGTCAGCGCCGCGTAGTAAAGTCGGCCGCGACTCTCGAAGAGCGCCGTGACGCCCTGCGGCGCGTCCCGCCGAGTGGGAATCTTCATCTTCTGATACAAGCCCGTCAAGACCCGCTCGACGCTTTGGCGCGATGCGCCGACGAGCCACGCAATGCCGTCGTTCGTGACGCCGAGACAGATGTACAACAGCACGGTGAACTCCAGATCGCTTAAGTCCTTCGACGGCGAATCCTTTAAGTTATGGGTGAAAATATCCGTGAACGAGAGCTCGTAAATAAAAACCTGCTCGACGGCGTTTTGCACGAGCCGCTTGGGCATCGCGCCTTTATCTACGAAGCCCCATACCGAAGGCTTGTTTTTTTCATCGTTGATCAGCTTGCCGATCTGATGGAGATAACTTGGATCGCCCGCATGGACGGTGCGAAAAAGTATGCGCGTGCGGAAATCTTCATCGTCGGCGCGGTCCTGGAGAATTCTCCGTGCGATCTCGACCCCCGAAACGCGCGGAACGACGAAGTCCAGATCGAGGACGACGTTTTCCAGCTCTTCCTCGGACGCCGTCGACACCGCTTCGTCCGGTGTCTGCGCTCGGTGGATTTCCGCCTTCGGCCAGCGCTCGAGAATCCAGGAGCTCATCTGCTCGATGGAGTCCGGGGAGTCGTCTGCGATAAGCACTCGGAGAGACTCCGTGCCGCCGTTTTGTCTTTTTTCCTTGGTCTTCGCCGCCACGGTTTATTTGATTTTAAATCACGCCCAATAGTTTGGAGCCGTTGCCGAGTCTCGCTTCGGTCTGCGCGAGGCGGATAATAACGGTCGTGCCGCCGGCCGGAGAGGTTTTCTTGTATTCGATCTCGGCGCCGATGTCTTCGGCGCGCCGCTGCATGAGATCGATGCCGAAGCTCTGCTCGAACGGCCCGCCGCTGCCGCGACCGTTGTCGCTAACGGCGATTTCGACGACTCCGAAGCGCGGCCTGCGCAGGCGCACGGCTATCGAGGTTCCTTCCGAATGCTTTCGCGCGTTGATGAGGGCCTCGGAGACGATGCGGTAAAGCAGGACGAGGTGCGACTTGTCGCGCAGGCTCGTGGTGATGGTGTCATCGGTAATGTCCGGCGGACAATCGAAGTCGACGTTGAAGTCCGCCACCCGTCGGCGCATTTGGATCCGCACGTCCTCCAGGCGCTTTCGAATGGTCGCCAAAAAGCCCTCTGCTTCGAGGTCTTTCGGGTAGAGATGGTTCATGATCCTGCGAAGCTCGGTGACGACGTCGCGAAGGCGCGTCTGAGCGTCGGCGAAATCTCGCTCGTCGATGGCCGTCGCGAGATAGCCGCAGAGCGTATTGAGGACCTCGTGATGGATCTCTTCGCCGATCCTGAACGCCTGCTTTTCCAAATACGTCAAAAGCTGCTCGCGGCGGTTTTCCAATCGCAAGACCTCGCCCTGAAGCTCGTCGACGCGCTCCAACAAAGTGGCGAGGCTCACGCCCAGCGCGGTTTCCAGATCGAGACGCGCGCGTTCTTTATCTTTGACGCGGTAGACCTTCTCCGCGAGCTTGCCGGAAACGTCGTGAATGACGCTGAAGATTTCCTGGTTGCGAAAGGTCGCCAGCGTGCGAATCGTGCGCATCATGTCGAGACGGATGCCGTAGTGCTCGTCGGAAAGGAGGGACATCAGCTTTATGTAGTGCTTGGGCTTGAACCACTCGGGGTGCTCGCGGGCGCTTTGATAGGACAGCGTCGCCGCGTTCCAGCGGACGTAGTCCGATTCCTCATCCAGCGCCTCGAACAAAAATTCCATCTTTTCTTCGCTGTCGACGATCGCCAGGTCTTCCTCATCGCGAAGACGGTAGTGAATGCCGCCGGTGCGATAAGGCATGAGAAAAAGCTGCGCGAAAAACTCGCCGCGGCGCGAGACGTGCACCGATGAAAGGGCGTAATTCAAAAGCGAAAGCAGCGCCGCGGCCATGTGGCGCGTCTTGGTCCGGTTCTTGGCGTCGAGCAAGACCGATTCGAGCAGAGTCGGATCCGAAGGATTGAGCAAAGTCTCATCGGCGGGTCGCGCTTTCGCCGATCGGTCGGCTTCCGGGCTCCATCCTACGACAGCGATTTCCAAAACGCTCGCAATCGCGCGATCGATGATCAACGCAAGAATAACCCTGGTATCGTGGCTGGACGATTCGACCGCTGATTGTTCTCGCTCGATGTCTCTGGATCGATTGCGTCCGTTCGTTTGTCTGTGCGCGCGGCCTTCGGCCGATGCGCGCGGATTCTGTCTCCAAGGCGACGCGGAGGGATGCCACTCCGGAAGAGGTGCATTGGCGCGCAAGATCTTGAGAACCGACGCAACGGAGTCGGGGCCCGGTGAGGAGGATTGCTGCAGCGCGGTTTGCAGAAGCTCGACGACATCGCGATAAGTTTCCGTTCGGCCGCTCTCCGGGGCGGGGGATTGGGGATCGGCCGTCGGGCCTCGAGTCAGCGTGGGGAGCAGCCGGCCGACCGTCTGCAGATCTCTCGCCAGCCTTTCCTGGCTTTTACTCAGGGCTTTGGACGTTTCCCGTTTCACCTCCACCAAGATGTCGTTCAGCGAGCGCAAAGTCTCATCGACGGCCGCCGCCGCCTCGATCGCGCGGCGCCCCAACGAAAGCCGGGTAAAAAGGGCCTCCAAGGCCCTTATCCGCAGGTGAACGAGCTGCGCTTCCGCTTGAACGGTTTCAGCGACGAGCGCCAGCAGCGGCCCGGACCGGGTTGCGGTCTCGAACAGGACCTCCGTGAGGGGGTCCTGAAAATGCAGTTTCATTTCATCGAGCAGCTGACGCAGCGTTCCTGTAGTGAGTTGCGGGTTGGCGTTGACGAGCGACGCCAGCATGTCCCCGGCCCAAGGCACCTTGGCGGTCTTATCGATCCACGAGGCGCGATAAAGCTCCCCGTTGAAGCGGATAAAGAATTCCCTTAGCGCCCGGGCCTCGCGGGACCCGGCCACTTCGCGCACGAAGAACCTAAATCCTGGACTTATAAAGGGATCCTGGGCCCTGAAGATCTCTTCGAAGTTGTGCCTCCGGACAGCCATTTTCCCCGACTTCTGAGGCGATTCCCTCATACAAATATGTATCACATCAGTGCCGCCAAGGGCACTCTTGGCCTCATGCCTACGGGCTTATCCCGATCCTATGAGGAGGACGAACGACATGAAGTTGAGAGTCTCGCGGCGCGCAATCTTGATGCTCATCTCGACAGTTGCCGCACTTACAATCGATACTGGTTTGACATTCGCACAGTTTCCAGGAGGATTTCTCCGCAAGAGCTACGACGCGCCGAATCGGCCGCGGCTGACCCAGTCCCAGATCCAGAACTTTTTGCCCGCCGGACGCGGAAAATTCACGTTTCCGGCGCCTTACAATACCGAGGGAGTTCGCATCACCATACCGGCCGATTGCGGGGGCAGCGATTGTATCGACTACGTCGGCTATTCGTATTGGAAGAACATCAACAACCATCAGAACAGCAGCTCGATGTACATCGTGCTGAGCTTAAATCGAAACCGCGGCGGGACGGAGGGGCCCACGCTCTTCAACTACGACAAAGCGACCGATGCCGTCACGAAGGTCGGGCCGTTGTTCGACTCCTCGACCAAATGGAGCTGGGCGAACGGCAACGGCTGGTACTTCAGCGCGACGATGCCGACGAAGCTCTACGTCAATTATTGGGGCGACCCGACGCTCTATCGCTACGATGTCGAGAGCCGCAGCTTCGAGCAGATTTTCGACGTCGGTTGGCGCACCGATATCTTCGGTTCGAATCGCAACATCACGCAATATCATTCGAGCGACGACGACAAGGTACACTCCTTCACCGTGCAGGATTCGAGCTTCTCGCCGCTCGGCTGCGGGGTTTACAACGAGAACACCGGCAGCTTTCAGTATTTTCCCAAGGTGGGCAACTATAACGAGTGCAATCTCGACGCGAGCGGCCGCTGGCTGCTCATCATCGACGGCTCGGCCGACAACGACAACTACATCGTCGATCTCCAAAACAACAGCGAGAAGGTCATCTACAATCGGGACGGCCGGCTCGGCCATTTGGACATGGGCGACGGCTACGTGGTCGGCAACAGCGGCTCCGTGCCGCAGCCTCAGGCGAGCCTTCTCTATAAATTTCCGCTCGCCACGACGACCTATCCCGTCGGCCCGGTCGTCTATTACAACGCCGACTGGAACACAGGAACCGTCAATCACGTGAGCCACCAGAATAGGAAGGCCGGAGTTCCCCCGGAGCAGCAGTACGCCTGCGGCAGCGATTTGGACACCAATCCTTCGCGGGAAAACGAGATCGCTTGTTTCCGGCTGGACACGAGCTACGACGCGCTGTTCGTCGCCCCGGTCATGACGGATATGAACGCGCCGGGCGGCGACTGCGATTACTGCAAATATCCAAAAGGGAACCTCGACGTGACGGGCCAGTATTTCATCTGGACGAGCAACATGTACGGCAACCGGCTCGATGCATTCATCGTCAAAGTGCCGGCGCAGCTGCTGACCGGAGTTTCGACCCCCACGCCGCCGCCGCCGCCATCAAACACCCCGCCGGTTATCAGCGGGGTCTCGACTGCGGCGGTCGGTTCGTCTTCGGCGACGATTGTCTGGACAACCACAGCCAACAGCGATTCGCAGGTGGAATACGGTTCGACGACCACCTACGGCAGCGCGACCCCCGTGAACGGCAACTCGGTCAAATCCCATATGCAGACCTTGGGCAACCTCACGCCCGGCACGACCTACCATTACCGCGTCAAATCCAAGGATTCGTCCGGCAACATGGCCGTCTCCGCGGACGCGACGTTTAGCACCACCAATTCGGGAGGTGCGACCGGCGGCGGTTCGATCGTGTCGATCGTCACGCCGTCGGCAGGCGCCGCGGTCAAGGGAAAAGTCAAGCTCACGGCGGCGGCTTCAGGCATGGCAGGCGTTCAATTCCAAGTCGACGGCCTAAACGTCGGAGCGGAGCTTACCAATGGGAAGTTTTCCGTGACTTGGAATGCCACGGCGGCGTTGCCTGGATCTCATATCGTTACGGCCGTTGCACGGGATACGGCGGGGAACACCACCGTCTCCGCTCCGGTCGTCGTCAATGTCCTTCCCGCTAGTGCCAAGGGGAAGATCATGGCGCCGTTCACCGCGAATGTCACCTGGACCAATACAGTCAATGTGACGGCCAGCGGGAACTCGATCCAGAAGACAGGCGGATGCGACGGCTGTGAGGACGCCGGAGCGACCTCGGCCCAGCAGTTCACGGGCAACGGCTACGTCGAATTCACCGCGTCGGAAGCGACGACGCAAAGGGCCATCGGCTTGAGCTCGGGCAACAAGAACACGAGTTACGCGGACATCGATTTCGCGATCATGCTGTGGAACGTCAACGGCGGCTACGTCGAAGTGTACGAAAACGACGTGTGGAAGGCCGGAACCGTGGTCTTTGCCCCTGGCGACGTCTTCCGGATCGCGGTCGATCAGGGGGTTGTCAGATACTCCAAGAACGGCAGCGTCTTCTATACCAGCACAAGGAAGCCGAAGTCTGCGCTGCTGGCCGACACGTCGCTCCGCGGCGCCGGCGCGACCCTTGTGAACGCCGTGATTTCCAAAACCCCCTAAGACTTCGGCAGCTTTTCTCTCCATTCCCAGCAATTCGCGTACCATAAGCGTTTGAGTGGGGCGCGCGGCCGGAAGGCCGCGCGCCCTATTCTGCTATGAGTTCGCACGTCTGATGCGTTTCCCTCAAAGAATTATGTGTCTCCCCGTGGACATTAAAGGCACCTTTGTGGAAATTTTCGCCCCCTTTGAGGAGATCGACACCAATGATGTCAGCCTTACGAACTCTTGTCGTCGTGGCAGCCCTCGTCCTGGTTGCGCTCTCCGTGCGACCGGCCGCGGCGCAATTTCCCGGCGGCTTTATCACCAAAAGCTACGTTGCACCCAACCGGCCGCGGTTGACGCAGTCCCAGATCCAGAGCTTTTTGCCGGCCGGGCGCGGGAAATTCACCTTTCCCGCGCCTTACAATACCCAGGGCGTTCGCATCACCATACCGGCGGACTGCGGGGGCGCCGACTGCGTCGACTACGTCGCGTATTCCTATTGGAAAAACATGAACAACCATCGGAACAGCAACACGATGTACATCGTGCTGGGTCTCAATCGCAATCGTGGCGGTGTGGAGGGCCCGACGCTGTTCACTTACGACAAAGTCACCGATGCCGTGACCAAGGTGGGGGCGCTTTTCAATCCGGCGACGAAATGGAGTTGGGCGTCGGCCAACGGCTGGTACTTCAGCGCCACGCAGCCGACCAAGCTTTACGTGAATTACTGGGGCGACTCCACGCTGTTTCGCTACGACGTCATTAGTCAGACGTTTCAGCAGATCTTCGACATCTCATCGCGCGTCGATATCTTCGGTTCGAGCCGCAACATCACGCAGTATCATTCGAGCGACGACGACAAGGTGCACTCGTTCACCGTCCAGGATTCGAGTTATACGCCAATTGGCTGCGGGGTTTACCACGAGGACACCGGCAACTTTCAGTATTTCCCCAAGGTCGGCAACTACGACGAATGCAACCTCGACATGACCGGGCGCTGGCTCATCATCCTCGAGGGCGGGACGGACCTGGACAATCACGTCATTGATCTGCAAACCAACACCGAGACCGTGATTCTCAATCAAAACGGCCGCCTCGGCCACATGGACCTGGGCGAGGGTTACGTCGTCGGCAACAGCGGGTCGGTTCCCGTCCCCCAGGCGTCGCTTCTATATAAATTCCCGCTCGCGGCGACCACGTACCCGATCGGTCCGGTGGTGTTCTACAACGTCGATTGGAATACCGGGATCGTCAATCACGTGAGCCACCAGAATCGCAAGGCAGGCGTGGCGGCCGATAAGCAGTATGCCTGCGGCAGCAACCTCGACACCGATCCTTCGCGCGAGAATGAGGTCGCCTGTTTCCGCCTGGACACGAGCGATGACGCGTTGTTTGTCGCTCCGGTCATGACCGATATGAACGCCGCGGGCGGCGGTTGCAGCTACTGCAAATATCCGAAGGGCAACCTCGACGTCACCGGGCAGTATTTCATCTGGACGAGCAACATGTACGGCAACCGTCTCGACGCCTTTATCGTCAAAGTTCCTTCGCAGCTGCTGACCGGAGCAACGTCCACGTCCACTCCATCCGATACCACTCCTCCGACGATCAGCGGAGTTTCAGCGCCGCTGATCGCTTCGTCGTCCGCCACGATCACCTGGGGGACGAACGAGGCCAGCGATTCGCAGGTGGAATACGGCATGACGAGCGCCTACGGCAGCTCAAACTCCGTCAATACGGCGATGGTCACCTCGCACTCTCAATCGCTCACGGGCCTTGCCGCGGGCACCCAGTACCACTACCGCGTCAAATCGCGCGATGCGGCGGGAAATCTGGCGACCTCCCAGGATTTTTCTTTCACCACCTCGGCGCCGGTCGACACGACGCCGCCCGTCATCAGCGCAGTCTCCACACCGTCGGTCGGCTCATCGTCCGCTACGATCACCTGGGGGACGAACGAGTCCAGCGATTCTCAGGTGGAATACGGCATGACGAGCGCCTACGGCAGCTCAAACTCCGTCAATACGGCGATGGTCACCTCGCACTCCCAATCGCTCGCGGGCCTTGCCGCGGGCACCCAGTACCACTAC
>Ga0075425_100001637_pt1 | contig 21963 bp, 13 predicted proteins | sample SoiMethybrSBSTD4_FD_75300 | JGI IMG/M metagenome (GOLD analysis project Ga0075425, IMG submission 75300) | Bulk soil microbial communities from a Populus tree surrounding site in Tennessee, USA - Soil MetaG P. TD hybrid SBSTD4 | ecosystem: Environmental > Terrestrial > Soil > Tree plantation... | reverse complement strand
GCGAATTCGGCCATGAGCGAGATGCCCGGGCCGGCGGTGGCGGTCATGGAGCGGGCCCCTGCCCACCCGGCGCCGATTACCATGCCGATGGCGGCCAGTTCGTCTTCCGCCTGCACAATGGCAAAGGTAGCCTTGCCATCCGGGCCGATGCGGTACTGCTTCATGTAATCAATCAGGGTTTCGACAAGAGACGACGAGGGCGTGATGGGATACCAGGTTACAACCGTCACGCCGGCAAACATGCAGCCCAGGGCAGAAGCGGAGTTGCCGTCAATGATGATCTTGCCCTTGTTCTTATCCATCCGCTCGATGCGGTAGGGATCGTTCTTGGCCAGGCTGGCCACGGCGTAGTCGTAGCCGCCGCGCGCCGCCGCCAGGTTCAACTCGGCTGCCTTCACCTTGCGGGCAAACTGTTTGCGGATAGCCTTCTCCACTTCCGCCATGTCCAGGTTCAGCAGACGCGCCACCACGCCCACGTAGACCATGTTTTTCACCAGCTTGCGCAGCTTGGCTTCCGGGCACACGCTGGCCACCAGCTTATCGTAGGGCACGGAGTAAAAAATCACGTCCTGGCGCAGGCTGCGCAGGTTGAGGGGCTCGTCGTAGAGCACCACCGCGCCATCGCCGAGTGCCATCACGTCTTCCTGCGCCGTCTCTGGGTTCATGGCCACCAGGAAGTCAATTTCCTTTTTGCGCGCGATGTAACCGTCCTTGTTGGCGCGGATGGTGTACCAAGTGGGCAGGCCGGCGATGTTGGAGGGAAACAGGTTTTTGCCGGAAACCGGCACGCCCATCTGGAAGATAGTGCGCAACAGCACCGTGTTGGAGCTCTGGGAGCCGGAACCGTTCACGGTGGCTACCTGGATGCTCATGTCGTTAACCACGGGCTTACTGGAAGGTCGCCCGGCGTGCTGGATTGCTACATCAGTGGTGGCCATGGGGTCTTATCCTTCTGCTCTACGGGACTGGAATGGGTCTGCCATTGTGGGGAAACTATTCATTATACAAACCGCTCGGGATGGCGGCAAAGCCGCGAGGGGGGGAACAGGACTGGTAACGGCCCGGACACTACTCTTCGCGGAAGAACCGCGCCATCTGGCGGAACTTATTGTATCGTGAGGCGAGTAATTCCGGAGCAGGGATTTTCTTCAGCTGACAGTAGTTCTTCTGCAGGGCGGAATCGAGCAGCGCGGCGGCCGCATCGTGGTCGCGGTGGGCCCCGCCTTCCGGCTCCGGCACCACCTCATCCACGCAGCCCAGCTCCTTCAGGTCGGCGGCGGTAATGCGCAGCGCCTGGGCCGCCAGCTCCTTTTTGCCCGCATCGCGCCACATGATGGAAGCGCAGCCCTCGGGGGAAATCACTGAGTAGATGGAGTTTTCCATCATCAGTACGCGGTCCGCCACGGCGATGGCCAGCGCGCCCCCACTGCCCCCTTCCCCAGTGATAGTAGTGACCACGGGCACCTGCAGGCGCACCATTTCGCGCAGGTTGCGGGCGATGGCCTCCGCCTGCCCGCGCTCCTCCGCGCCCAGGCCAGGATAGGCGCCGGGAGTGTCCACAAAGGTGAAAATCGGCCGGCCAAATTTCTCCGCCAGGTGCATGGCGCGCAGCGCCTTGCGATAGCCTTCCGGGTTGGGCATCCCGAAATTGCGGTACACCTTCTGCTTGGTGTCGCGCGCCTTCTGATGCCCGAGCACCAGCACCTCGTCGCCGTGGAAGCGGGCCATGCCGCAGATGATGGCAGGATCGTCGCCAAAGGCGCGGTCGCCGTGCAATTCGCTCCAGTCGGTGAAGATCCGCTCCACGTAGTCCAACAGGTAGGGCCGCTGCGGATGCCGCGCCAGCTCCGTTTTTTCCCAGGCGTTTAGATGGGCGTAGATCTGCTGGCGCAGGGCGTTAACCCGTTCGTGCAGCTGCTGCAGCTTGCGGTGGGCTTCCTGGTTCTCGCCGGCCAGGGATTCCAGTTGCTCAATCTGCTGCTCGATGCGTTCCAGCTCGTGTTGTGCTTTGATCGCTGATTCCATCTTGGTCTGGTGGCCGTCGCGCGATGCCTCCCATAGCGATTCCACCATGGAGAGCAGGAATTCAGAAACGGCAAATACGCCGTCGCCGTTCTCCCGCGCCCGGGCCGCGACTGCGCCGGCTCCGCCGTGTTTCGTCGTGACTGCCACTCGCTTCAATCAATTATCCGCACGCTGCCACGGCCGCAAAGCTCCTCCACGCGGTCAATGAAGCTGCGGTCTGGTTGGACATTATAGCCTTCGGCTTCCATGACCACCATGAAGTCGCCCTGCCGTTCCACGTCAAACAGCACCTTGGCGGCGCCTTTGCGCTGCGTACACAAGGTGAATAGCTCATCCACGGTGACCTCGGTGGCAGTTTCCAGGGGAATGCGGATGCGCAGGTGGTTGGCCAGCTTGGGGCGGGCGTCTTCCAGGGGTATGATGTCGCTCACCGTGAGCTTGGGACTCGCGCCCTCCTCTACCCGCACGCCGCTGCGCACCAGCACCGGCACTTCCAGCTTCAGACGCTCTCCCAGGCGCTTATAAGCGTCAGGAAACACCAGCATGTCGAGCGAGCCGGTCATATCTTCCAGCGTGGCCTGGGCATAAAGATCCCCGCGCTTGGACTTGAGCACGCGCACGTTGGCGATGATGCCGCCAATGCAAAGCTCTTCGTCTTTGCCGGTGGAGTATTTCATCTGCCCGATTTCTTCCGCCGCGCGCGCGTTCAGGTCGCGCAACTTGTCGCGATATTTCTCCAGCGGATGGCCGGTGATGAAGAAACCGAGAATTTCCTTTTCCGCCGCCAGGCGTTGGTGCTCGTCCCAGTCCGGCACCTCGGGAAGATGGTCGTTGTGGGCGTGCTCATGCTCCTGCTGGAAGACGCCAAACAGGCCATGCTGGCCGGATTCGGCGTCGCGCTGCGCCTTGGCCGCGCGCTCCATAGCTTTGTCGAGCACCTCCATCAGTTGTGCTCGCCGCCCCAGCGAATCCATGGCCCCGCTTTTGATCAGCGATTCCAGCACGCGCTTATTGAGCAGCCTCAGGTCCACCTTTTCGCAGAACTGGTAAATGCTCTGGAAGCGGCCCAGCTCTTTGCGCGCCGCCACAATGGATTCGATGGCGTTATGGCCCACGTTCTTCACCGCCGCCAGCCCGAAGCGGATAGCCGCCCCGTGGGGCGTGAAGTTGGCATCGCTCACGTTGATGTCAGGGGCTTCTACCGCGATGCCCATCTCGCGGCATTCGTTGATGTACTTCACTACTTCGTCGGTGTTGCCGGTCACCGAGGTGAGCAGCGCGGCCATGAACTCCACCGGGTAATGCGTTTTAAGAAAGGCGGTGTGGTAGGCCAGCAACGCGTAAGCGGCGGAGTGCGACTTGTTGAATCCGTAGCCGGCGAACTGCTCCATCAGGTCAAAAATCTTCTCGATCTTCCTGGGCGGGAAGCCGCGCTGGGTGGCTCCTTCCACGAATCGCTCGCGCTGCTTGGCCATTTCCTCCGGCTTTTTCTTGCCCATGGCGCGGCGCAGCAGGTCAGCTTCTCCCAGGGAGTAGCCGGCCAGGCGGTTGGCGATCTGCATCACCTGTTCCTGGTAAACGATGACGCCCAGCGTTTCCTTCAGGTTCTCTTCCAGTTCGGGCAGCTCATACTCGATTTTCTTCCGGCCGTGCTTGCGGTCAATGAAGTCGTCAATCATGCCGCCCTGGATGGGGCCGGGGCGGTAGAGCGCGTTCAGGGCAGTGAGGTCCTGGATGGAGTTGGGCTGGTAGCGGCGCAACACGTCGCGCATGCCGTGCGACTCAAACTGGAACACGCCCGAAGTCAATCCCTTGTGAAATACCTTTTCGTAGGTTTCGTTGTCCTCGAGCGGGATGTCGTCCAGCGTCATCTGCTGGCCGCGGGTTTGCGCGATCAACTTGAGCGCGTCATCGAGAATGGTGAGCGTGGTCAGCCCGAGGAAGTCCATCTTCAACAGGCCCAGCTTCTCGATGGCGGTCATGTCGAAGGCGGTGACAATTTCGTCGTTCTTAGTTCGGTGCAGCGGGACAAGCTCAATTAGCGGCCGCGGCGAGATCACCACGCCCGCGGCGTGCACGCCGGAATTGCGCACCAGGCCTTCCAGCTTTTTGGCGGTGTCAATCAGCTGTTTTACCTGCCCCTCATTGTCGTAAGCGGTTTTGAGCGGCGGCGAATCCTCCAGCGCCTTATCAATAGTGATGTTCAGCGTGGTGGGCACCATCTTGGCAATGCGGTCTACTTCCGCGTAAGGAATCTCCATGGCGCGACCCACGTCCTTGATGGCCGCCTTGGCTGCCATGGTCCCGAAGGTGATGATCTGGGCCACGTTCTCGCGCCCGTACTTCTGCGTGACGTAGTTGATGACCTCGCCCCGCCGGTTCATGCAGAAGTCAATGTCAATATCGGGCATGGAGACGCGTTCCGGGTTGAGGAAGCGCTCGAACAGTAGGTCGTGCTGCAGCGGGTCAATGTCGGTGATGCCCATGGCATAGGAAACCAGCGAGCCCGCGGCCGAGCCACGCCCTGGCCCTACGGGGATGCTGTTCTCCTTCGCATACCGGATAAAGTCCCAGACAATCAGGAAATAGCCGGCAAACTTCATCTGCTGGATGATGGCAATTTCGCGCGAGAGCCGCTGCTCATATTCGCTGAGCGGATGCTTGAGACGGCCCTGGCCCTCCAGGGCACGCAACACTTCAGCCCGGCGGGCAAAGCCCTGGCGCGCCACCTTTTCAAAGTAGGTGTCGAGGGTCTCGCCTTTGGGCACGTCGAAGTGCGGGAAAGGATGGCTGATCTTTTCCAGCCGCAGGTTGCAACGCTCAGCGATGGCCAGGGTTTGCGAGAGCACATCGGGCGCATCCTTGAATACCCGGTACATCTCGTCGTAGTTCTTCACGTAGAACTGGGTGCCCTGGAACTTCATCCGGTTCGTGTCCTGGATGGACTTGCCGGTCTGAATGCAAAGCATTACGTCCTGCGCCTGCGCATCTTCCTCGCACAGGTAGTGGCTGTCGTTGGTGGCCACCAGCGGCGTGTCCAGTTCCTGGCCCAGGCGGAACAGGTCCTGGTGAATACGGCGCTCCATCTCCAGGCCCTGGTCCTGAATTTCGATGAAAAAGTTCTGCGGCCCAAAAATATCGCGGAAGAAGGCGGCGGCCTTCTTCGCCTCGGCATACTTCCCTTCTGTCAGCCGCTCGCAAACTTCGCCTTTCAGGCAGCCGGAAAGACCAATCAGCCCCTGCGTGTGCTCGGCCAGAAACTTCTTGCTGATGCGCGGCTTGTAGTAGAAACCATGAAGCGACGCTTCCGAGGTGATTTTGGCCAGGTTGCGGTAGCCTTCCTCGCTCTGCGCCAGCACCAGCAGGTGATTGTAGGTGTCGCCCTCGGGCGGCGTGCGCTCGGTGTGGTGGTCGTCTTTCTTGCAGACGTAGAGCTCGCAGCCGATGATCGGCTTCACCCCGTGCTTGGTGGCGGCATTGAAAAACTCCACCGCGCCGAAAATATTGCCGTGGTCGGTCATGGCCACTGCCGGCATGCCCAGCGAATGCACTCGGTCCACGAGCCGGTCGACATTGCAGGCGCCGTCCAGCAGCGAATAATCGGTGTGCAGGTGAAGATGGATGAACTGTTCGGCCATGCCCCTCTGGGAAGCTGCGGGGAATTGGATTCGTTAGTTCCATTCTACCCAGCTGAGGTAGCCGGCGCGAGAGCCAAATATCCACAGCATGTGGGATTTACGCCAAACGGATTTGTGTGAGCACGGAAGATTAGCGGTTGCTCACGACTTTTTGCTCGCTCGGAGATTTGCTGAACAGAATCTCGGTGACCAGAAGCAGGGCGCCGACCACGATGGCGCTGTCGGCCAGGTTGAAGGCGGGCCAGTGATAACTACCGACGTAGAAGTCAAGAAAGTCCACCACCTGGCCGCTGACCAGGCGGTCCCACAAATTGCCCAGCGCGCCCCCAAGAATCAAAGCCAGGCCGACGCCGGTGGTGGTCATGGCGTGGCTGTTCTTCCAGAGCAGGGCGGAAACCACCACCAGAGCAACCAGAGAAAACAGCACCAAAACGGCGATTTTCCACTCCGAAGGCGATTCGGCGAACAGCCCGAAGGCGGCGCCGCGGTTCTCCACGTGGGTGAGGTGAAAGAAGCCGGGAACCACGGCCACGCTCTCGTGCAGCGCGATGTTTTTGTCCACTACCCATTTCGCCAGGCGGTCGAAGACGACCACCAGGGCGGCGATCAGGAAGTGGTACTTGCGCATGGCGTGCTGAGATGACATGAACTCGGCTCAATCCTATCTTAACTTTCCCACTCCCGCAGCACAGCGCTGCAGCGCTCGCAGACTCCCGGATATTCTGCGTCTTCTCCCACGTGGGTGGAGTAGTTCCAGCAGCGCTCGCACTTGCGGCCCTCGGCCTTGCTCACTTGAACACGCACGCCGGTGGCGCCGTCACCGGCCGCGCTTTCCAAGGTTACCGCGGAAACGATGAACAGGTAACGTAACTCCTGGGCATACCGGGCCAGCACGGAGTAAGCCGGCTCGGGAGCGACCAGCGTAACCTGAGCCTCAAGGCTGCCGCCGATCAGCTTCTGGTTGCGAGCCCCTTCCAGCGCTTTCAGCACCTCGTCGCGCACGCCGCGCAGCAGCGTCCAGTCAGAGCGGAGCTGCTCTTCATTGGATTCCCCATTGCGGGAGGGGGTCGCAATTCCAAGGATTTCCTGCTGGCTCGCAAACTGGGCCAGATGCACGCTCTCTGGCCGGCCAGCCACCTTAGGCAAATGCTGCCATACCTCTTCCGCGGTAAAGCTGAGCAGCGGCGCCAGCAGCCGTACCAGGGCCTCGCCGATGCGCCACACGGCGGTCTGTCCGGAGCGCCGCCCGCGCGAGTTGGGCGCGTAAGTGTAGAGCCGGTCTTTGAGCACGTCAAAGTAGAAGGCGCTCAGATCCACCACACAGAACTGGTTCACGCGCTGATAAATCTTGTGGAATTCGAAGCGCTCATACCAGGCTCGCACTTGCTGATTGAGTTCGGCGGTTTGCAGCAGCATGTAGCGGTCTATCGGTTCCATCTGCTCGTAAGGCACGGAGTGTTGCGCCGGATCGAAAGCGTGAAGATTGCCCAGGATGTAGCGGAAGGTGTTACGCAGTTTGCGGTAATTCTCCGCCACGCGCTGCATAAGCCGCTCGGAGCCGACCACATCTTCGCGGAAGTCGACCGAGGCCACCCACAAGCGAACAATTTCGCCTCCCAGGCGCTCGGCAATGTCCACCGGGTCAACGTCGTTGCCCAGCGACTTGTGCATGGCTCGGCCCTGCTCATCGAGGGTCCAGCCGCTGGTGGCAACGGCCTTATAAGGCGCGGAGTTGCGGGCCCCGATGGAGCACAGCAGCGAAGAGTGGAACCAGCCGCGATGCTGGTCGCCGCCCTCGGTGTAGAGATCAGCAGGCCAGGGATAACCCGGTTCCTGAGACTGCACCACCAGGTAGCTGGAGCCGGACTCGAACCAAACGTCAATGATGTCCATTTCGCGGCTGAAGGAGGAGCCGCCGCACCCAGGGCAGCGGGTTCCCGTGGGCAGCACCGAGTCGGCCGCGGGCGTGTACCAGGAGTCCACCCCCTTTTCCGCCACCATTTTTACAACTGCGCGATTGACCTCCGGAGAATTCAGCGCCTTGCCGCAGCCGGAACACAAGAACACGGCAATGGGCACGCCCCAGACGCGCTGGCGGGAGATGCACCAGTCGGGCCGCGTGGCAATCATGTTGGAGATGCGCTCTTCGCCCCAGGCCGGGTCCCAGCGAACTTTCTTAATCTCATCCAGCGCCCGCGAACGCAGCGTGCCGCCGCCCATCGGCGTTTCCATGTTGATGAACCATTGCTCCGTGGCGCGGAAAATCACGGGATTGTGGCAACGCCAGCAATGAGGGTAAGAATGCTCCAGCTTTTCCGTGTGCAGCAGGACACCGCGGGACTTCAGCAGTTCGACGATGGGCTGGTTGGCTTCGAATACTGTTTTACCTTCGTACTCGGGAAGACCGTTGTGCAGGCGGCCTTCGGCATCCACATTACATGTCTGGTCGAGCTTGTATTTCTGCCCGGTGTAAAAGTCCTCGGCACCATGCGAGGGCGCGGTGTGAACCACACCCGTGCCCTGGTCCATGGTGACATAATCCCCCAGCACGCCCAGGATCTTGCGCTGCTCCCAGGGCAGGAAGGGATGGTAGAAGTAGAGGTGCTCCAGTTTCTCGCCGGGAAATCTGGCGACGATCTTCCAGTCCTTGAAGCCGCATTTCTCCGCGGTCACTTGGGCCAGTTTTTCGGCCACAATGTAAATTTCGCCGACCGCCTCAATTGCGACATATTCCTCGTGAGGGTGGAAGGCTACCGCCATGGAAGCCGGCAGGGTCCATGGCGTGGTGGTCCAGATGATGGTGTAAACCGGCTTGCCCTCGAAAATGCGCTTGGCTGCCAGCTCGGGATCCAGGTCGCGCGGATCGGACTGCATGCGGTATTTCACCCACACGCCGGGAGAAATGTGGTCTTTATACTCAACTTCCGCTTCGGCCAGGGCGGTGCGGTCGAATATGCACCAGTAAACCGGACGTAAGCCTTTGTATACAAACCCGTTCTCGAAAAATTTGTAAAAAGTGGCCAGAACCACCGACTCATACTCCGGGTTCATGGTGGAGTAGGGCTGCTCCCAGCGCCCTATAACTCCCAGGCGCTTGAACTGGGTGCGCTGCAAATCCAGGTATTTTTCCGCGTACTTGCGGCAGGCGCGGCGCACAGCCAGCGGCGGCATGGTCAGCTTTTTGCCGCCGAGTTCGGCATCTACTTTGATTTCAATGGGCAAGCCGTGGCAGTCCCAGCCCGGGATGTAGGGGGCGTCAAATCCCGCCATATTTTTGGACTTTACGACGAAGTCTTTTAACGACTTGTTGAGCGCGGTGCCCAGGTGGATGGGGCCATTAGCGTAGGGCGGTCCATCATGCAGAATGTAAAGAGGGGCGCCGGAGCGGACCTGGCGCAGGCGCTGGTAGATGCCCATTTGCTCCCAGCGGGCCAGCATTTTGGGCTCGTTCTGGGGCAGGTTCGCCTTCATGGCGAAGTCGGTCTTGGGCAGATTAAGGGTAGCTTTCAGCTCCAGGGGCACGCGTGCTTGACTCTCCGTGTTAGAGTGCTTTCATTATAGGGAGCAGGGAAACGGCAGTCCAACGCCTCCCGATACCTTCCCAAAATGGAATCCAATAGGTTATCCGTGGTAAGTGGGTAAGTTTTTCTTTTTGAGTGTCGTTTTGGGTATTTCAGCATCTAAAAATGGGTATCCCAGGTACATCTGGGCGGTCTTTGGATGCTAAGCTGGTTGCAAGTGGTGGTGAGCGCAAGGGAAAGCCCTCAGAATCTGAAGAGCAACTTGGCACTTCATGTGCTCATCTCGTTTAATGGCAGGACGTGAACCTGCCACCCAGAGGTACCCAGCCGGGACGAATATATGGCTAATGACGTAATGATCTCCCCAACGGAGAGGCAAGCCGAGCCAGAACTCGACCTGCTTTTGAGATCGGAAACGCTTGACCGTCCGTGGTGGAAAACACTGCGGGAGAGCATCCATGAGTGGCGGCATCCCGCCAAGCTTCCGCCCCTGCAGTTGACCTCCAAGCCGGTTCCCGTTAAGGAAATCTGGGGCGAGTACAACTACAAGAAAAAGAGTGCCGCAGGCTCCATCGTGCTGCACTGCCTGGCTATCGGCGGCATCGTGGCCGGGTCGCTGATCGGCGCGCGCGTGGTGAAGCAGGTGGAAAAGCATGAGACGGTGACGCTGGTAGCGCCGGACCTTTCGCCTTATACGCCGATGTCGAGCAAGAAAAATGACACCATCGGCGGTGGCGGTGGCGGCGGCGACCGCGACAAGATGCAGGCTCCCAAGGGCAAGCTGCCCAAGCTGGCGATGGAGCAGATAACGCCTCCTGCCATGGTGGTGCGCAACGACCATCCTAAGCTGACGGCTGAGCCCACGGTTGTGGTTCCGCCGCAAGTGAAGCTGGCGGCCAACAACATGCCGAACTTTGGCGATCCCAAAGCGGCGATTCCGGCGGGTCCGCCTTCGAATGGCACCGGTTCCGGGGGCGGCATTGGCTCGGGATCCGGAGGTGGTGTAGGGTCAGGCACGGGGCCGGGAGTCGGTCCGGGCCGTGGCGGTGGCATCGGCGGCGGCGTATTCCGCGTGGGCGGCGGTGTTTCTGCTCCGCGTGCGGTCTATACACCTGATCCCGAGTATTCCGAGGAAGCGCGCAAGGCCAAGTACCAGGGCACCTGCGTACTGTGGCTGATTGTGGGTCCGGATGGCCGGCCGCACGACATCAAGGTGGCGCGCTCGCTGGGCATGGGACTGGACCAGAAAGCCATCGAGGCGGTGCGCAACTGGAAGTTTGAGCCCGCCATGAAGGATGGCCAGCCGGTAGCGGTACAGATCAACGTGGAAGTTAATTTCCGGCTGTACTAATACAGTTCAGGAAATGTAACGAGGGGAGGCGAACCTGCCTCCCCTTTTTATTTCCGCCCCCGGCAGCCGATTGTGCTTCTGCGGACCTTCATCTCAACTGAAGAAAACTCCATTCTGCTCGTGCCCCAGCACGGAAATCAGGTTGCGCGCAGGATCGGGTGGCTCCGACTGGAAACGGAACCCGGGCTCCTCCGCGGACCAATTGATGGTGGCTCCCGTAGAGAGGAACGAACCCATAAACCGCTGCCCAGTATTGTGAATCTGCGCCGCCTCGACTATCCCATTCCACTCCACGTCGAAGGAGACGGTAGCACGTATGGGGGCGACGGGCGGGATGGCGGGATAGGGGAAGCCCAGATCACCAGGGAGCCCCAGCCCAAAAGTTAGAGAATTCGCGATGTCATGGTCGTCGAAGACTTGCAGCTTGTGCACCCGCAGGCTTGCCTTGGCATCGTCGAAATCAACTTCGAGAGCCTCGTGCGGGACCCGCACCATCCAGAACACATCGTTGGAGTCTATGTGTACGTTGAAGTCGTGAATTTGTTCGGTGAGTTTGGCCGATCCAGCCGGACCGGTGTACACGTCGAGTCAAACAAAGGCGAAGGAACCTTTGTGGAGCCGACCGTCAGTACTGATAAACTTGCCTTGGCCGAAACCCATGTCCGCCTGGTATGCCAGCGGTGTGGTCTCGCCGGTATCAGTGTTGGTTCCGGTGCCGCCCCCGCGAATGTGCGTCAGTCCAACGAAGCCGTGGAAATCCGTAATCTGTGAGGGATCGTTGATATTGGCCAAAGGGGCAAGGGGGTTCAGCGGGTTGTGGTGGATGAAAATCGCGAAGGGTCTGAAAGGAGCCAGGCCTCCAGGAATGGGGTTGAGCAGGGCACAAGACGCGTGTTGCCCGTCGCCATCTTCGCCATCAGCGTAGGCTGGCCGTGGCGACAGGAGGGTGGCTCCCAATGCCATGCCCGCGCTCCCCATCGTTCCGAGGAACGCTCGCCGTGAGGCAGGATGGATAACTGTTCTCTTCATATTGCCTCCCTTCTAAATTGGTTTTCCGAGCTAGAGAGAGTGACGCTGCGCCGAGTCTGCCGACGAGATGTTTCAGTGTTCCTGTGGCGCCGTCGAGCTCATCTGTTCCGCTGGGTTCGCTCGTCCTGGGAACCAGGCCGTACGCCTCTGGGGTGGAATGGGGTACCTACCCGAGAACTACTCTGCAGAGAGGCGGTGCAGGGCGTATCGTGACACCGGAGGTTTCCGAAGTCAAGCCAGAGTCAGGCGCGACAGGATTGCCTGCCCCACGCACCTGAGCAGCTTAATGAGCCGCTGCGGCACGCGCCTGCTCCGGAGGTTGGCTGGCCAGCAGAATCATCGTTTCCAGCGTGCGCGGGCGCTCGGCCGCGGTAGCGATCAGATACCGCGTGTTGCCCTTGGGATCGGGAGTGAACTTGGTCCCGCCATCGGGAAGGACCGTGATCCTGCCGGGAGATGACAGGTCGAAAAATCCGTGGTCTGGCCAAACCGCGTACAGCGCGGCGGTTAAGTCCCAAGTCGGGCGATCGTAGGGCATCTTCATCAGCAGACGGTAGCCCTCCGCTACCGGATGATCGGGTACATAGGCGAAGTCGTGTTCGATGCTGGTGGCGGGGAAGAGCATGGATTCCCCTACTTCGTAGCCGCTGACCACGATGGGCGTGGGCCACTCCGCAAACAGTTTGCTGGCCGAGGGAACATCGGTCTCCACGTTGAACTCCGGCTTAGTGGAAACGTAGTTTCCCGCCATGGCCACCAGCAAGCGAACTTTCTTCGCCGCCAGTTCGCGGCCGCTGAGCGAGCTGGCGCTGTCCGGCGGCGAATCGAGCAGGCGCGCAAGATTAGTGCTGAAGCCGGTCTGCACGATGACCACACTGCCGTCGGGCTGCTGCGCCAGTGTCTTCCTCAGAAGGCCAACGGCTTCGGGGGCCTGGCTGCCGTCGGTGATTTTGTGTGGGTACACGTAAGAGCCGCCGGGGCGCTTGCGCTCCGACGGGCCCTGGATCATGGGATTGCTTTGCGGTGTTTTGCCGTTGTGTACCACGCCGATGGGAATATCAGCGCGCCCGTAAAAGGTGTTCACGAGGTCCACGTAGGGAGCGGCCCAGCGGTTGTCCTTGGTGATGGTGACGGCCAGCAGCTGGGCCTCGCCGCGGCTCTCGAAGGCGTGCAGCATGGCCAGGGCGAGGGCGTCGTCAATGTCGTTGCCCATATCGGTGTCGAAAATGATGCGCACCGGCTGGGCGGTAGCGAATGACGAGAAGGCCAACATGAGGAAAATGATCAGGGCCCTGCGGCAGTTCACGGGCAATCCTTTGTTCCTTTGCACCTGGGGGCTTCTAGGATGCCACACTTGGGTGCATCCCTGCAGCCCTTAACGGAGTGCGGTGGGTTAAGCTGTGTCCGTCCACGGCGTCCAAAACGAACAGGCGATTTATCAACAGGTATTCTCCCCTGCAGCTAAAATGGAAGACCCGAATGGAGCCTTGGATCCCCAGAAGTGCCCGGGGGGTGATCAAATGCGCTTGCAATCGTCGTGCGTGGCTGCGTCTGTATTGTGTTTGTTGTTGATTGCGCCGGCCGCCTATGCCGGCCAATCGGGCGCAGGAAGTGGCGCAGGGGAAACAACCGGAGAAAGTAGTGGTCTTCACATGTCGGACCGTGAACAGCGCGGACTGAAAGGTCCTGTAGAAACGTGTGTTCAAGAGAACACCTATCCGGCAAGTACTCTTGCCGACGGCACCCAGATCCCGGAACGGAAGTATCACGAGAGGACCGAGTACAGCAGCGATGGCCGGATGATGAGCACAACTCAAAGCAACGGTGACCACTCGGAGTGGGAAACGCAGTTTACCTATGATGCGAACGGCCAACTTCTCAAAACCAAGTCAGGCAACAAGGACGAAAAGCCGACGGAGACCATCTATTCATATGATGAAAAGGGAAAATTGCTGACCATCAGGAGCAGCAACAGCCCTGGTGATCCGATTACATTCCACTACGACGAGCAGGGCAGGAAAACAAAAGTGCAGGTTTCGCGTCCGGAAGACTACCGGCCCAATGTGGCCCAGGGTGGTTCACCTTTCGAGGTTGCTGACCGCCCGCCAAACCTGCCGGGCGGCGGAACTGCCACCACTATTTATGATGAGCAGGACCGGCCTGTTGAAGTGCAGGTGCGCGATCAGAAAGGTAAACTGATCAGCAGGGCCTTACGCACCTACAACATGGGGGGACGCGTTACAGAAGAGAAGCAAGTCCTGGCCAGCCCCGAGATGATGATTCCGGCGGATGCGCGTGCACAACTCTTACAGGAATCGGGCGCTTCGATTGAGGAACTTCGCGAACAGCTCACAGATCTGATGGGCGGGCAGGCAGGGCCGTACTCGATAGCTTACAGCTATGATTCTCACGGGCGTCAGACTATGCTGCGCCGCCGAATCTTCAATCGCGAAGAGGAGATCGAGACCACCTACAACGAGCAGGGCGATAAGGCATCGGAAATCACACGCACGATCTCGGTAGGCGGTAGCGGGGATGAACCCCCGGGGCCGCCTGAATACTCGGAAGCTCGCTATACCTACCAATACGACGACTACGGCAATTGGACCGAACAGGCCGTTTCCTTCCGTTCCAGCCCAGACGGAACCTTTCAGTCCTCCTTCGAAACTCGGCGGACTCTCACATATTACTGATGTTTGTTGCCAAGACTCGCAGATCAATTCGACTGTTGATAGCAGCTTTGCCGTGGCAACTCTAAACACCATGTGAATGATGGCAGAGTGCCGGTGCGCACATTCTTCGTTTCCCCTCTCTTTGGTTTATCCTGTGCAGCTCAATTGCTTGCGGAGGTCCGCGTGATCCGACTAGCCCGTGTGGCGATGCTTGCCGTTACCTGCCTGACCCTTTTCGCTCTGCTTGCCACTGCTGTTGCGCAGCAGATTCCCCCCTCCATGTACCAGCAGATGCGCTGGCGGATGATTGGGCCGTTCCGCGGCGGTCGCACGCGCGCCGCCACCGGCGTGCCCGGCCAGCCCAATGTTTTCTACATCGGTGTGGGCGATGGCGGAGTATGGAAGTCGGATGATTACGGCCGCACCTGGCACCCGATGTTCGATGGCCAGCCCACCCAATCCATCGGCGCCATCGCGGTGGCCGCCTCCGATCCCAATATCATTTATGTCGGCAGCGGCGAAGGCCTGCATCGCCCCGACCTCTCGGTGGGTGATGGCATCTACAAATCCACCGATGGCGGGAAAACCTGGACCAATGTCGGCCTGCCCGACAGCCAACAGATTCCCGCGCTGGCGGTTGACCCGCACGATCCCAATCGTGTATTTGCCGCCGTGCTTGGCCATCCCTACGGGCCCAGCAGCGAACGCGGCATTTACCGCTCCACCGACGGCGGGCAGAACTGGCAAAAAGTCCTGTACAAAGATGAGAACACCGGCGGCTGCGACATCGAGATGGACCCGTCTAATCCCCAGGTGCTTTACGCCTGCCTGTGGGAAGCCCGCGAGGGCCCATGGGAGGACAACAACGAATTCAACGGCACCGCGGGCGGCCTCTTCAAATCCAGCGACGGCGGCAACAGCTGGCAGCAGCTGACCAACGGCCTGCCCAAGAACCTTGTCCAGGTCAACGTGGCTATTGCGCCCAGCCAGCCCAGCCGCCTCTATGCTACCGTCGCCACCACGGAGCCGGGCGATTATGAATCGGCGGCCGGGCTGGGCTTTTACCGCTCCGACGATTCCGGCCAGAGCTGGTACGAAGTCACCAAGGATGCGCGTCCGGCCATGCGCATCGGCGGCGGCGACCTGCCCATACCTCGGGTTGATCCCAAAAATCCCGATGTGGTCTACAGCGCCAGCCTGGTGACCGTGCGCTCCACCGACGGTGGCAAAACCTGGACCAGCCTGCGCGGCGCCCCGGGCGGCGACGATTACCAGAACCTCTGGGTTAGCCCGGATAATTCCAACGTCATTCTACTGGTCAGCGACCAGGGCGCCATCGTCACCGTTAATGGCGGCCAGACCTGGAGCTCGTGGTACAACCAGCCCTCGGCGCAGCTTTACCACGTGGCCGTCAGCAATGATTTTCCCTACAAGGTGTGCAGCGGGCAGCAGGAAAGCGGCTCCGTGTGCATCCTGAGCCGGGGCAACGACGGCGAAATCACCTTCCGCGACTGGCGCCCGGTCGGCATCATCGAGTACGGCTACGCTGCCCCCGACCCCCTCGATCCTGACATCGTTTACGGCGCCGGCCGTACGGAGGTGTCACGCTTCCACTGGAGCACCGGGCAGGTGGAGAACGTTACTCCCATTCCCCTGCGCAATGGCAAATACCGGGCTGACCGCACCCAGCCGGTGATGTTCTCGACGCTCGATCCGCACACCATGTATTACGCGGCCAATGTGCTGTTTAAGACCACCGACGGCGGCCATTCCTGGCAGACCATCAGCCCGGACCTAAGCCGCCAGAATCCAGGCACGCCTGCCAGCGTAGGCAAGCTGGTGAATCCCAAAGCGGGCGAGCAGCGGGGCGTCATCTACTCCCTGGCGCCTTCGTTCAAGAATGTGAACACCATCTGGGCGGGCACCGACGACGGCCAAATCTGGATTACCGGCGACGGCGGCAAGAACTGGAACAACATCACCCCGCCGGAGCTCACGCCCTGGAGCAAAGTCACTCAGCTGGAAGCTTCGCACTTCGATGACCAGACTGCCTACGCCTCCGTCTCGCGCTTCCGTATCAATGATCCGAAGCCGTACATTTTCCGCACCCATGATGGCGGCAAGAGCTGGCAACGCATTACCACTGGCCTGCCGGATAACGCCCCGGCAGACACTGTGCGCGAGGATCCTGTGCGCAAAGGCCTGCTCTTTGCCGGCACCGAAACCGGCGTGTACGTCTCCTTCGACGATGGCGACCGGTGGCAGTCGCTGCAACTCAACCTGCCGCATACTTCCATGCGCGACGTGTGGATTCACGACGATGACCTGATCGTCGCCACTCACGGGCGTTCGTTCTGGATTCTGGACGACATCGCACCCCTGCGCCAGCTCCCGCCCGACATGGCCGGTTCACCAGCGCACCTGTTCCAGCCCGCGCCTGCCTACCGTGTGCGGCGCTCTACCTACACCGACACGCCGCTTCCTCCCGATGAGCCGGCAGGCCAGAACCCGCCGAATGGCGCCATCATTGACTACTACTTGGCCCAGCCGGCCTCGGGCGCGCTAACGCTGGAGATCCTCGATGCGCAGGGGAAGGTAGTTCGCCGCTATGCCAGCACCGATAAGCCGGAAGCGACGGAAGCAGAACTCAAGAAGCAGCTTATCCCTCTGTACTGGATCCGCATGCCCCAGGTGCTGTCTTCCGCCTCCGGCGCGCACCGCTGGGTGTGGAACCTGCACTACGCCACGCCCCTGGCCATTCACTACTCGTATCCCATCTCGGCCGTGCCCCACGACACCCCGCGCGTGCCGCAGGGCCCGCGTGCCTTACCCGGCCAATACACCGTGCGGCTCACAGCAAACGGCCAGAGCTACACCGCTCCTCTGATCGTCAAAATGGACCCGCGGGTAAAGACCCCGGCGGCCGGGCTGGAGCAGCAGTTCCAGATGGAAACGCGCCTCGCTTCCATGATGACGCAGGCAGCCGAGGCGGTCCTGCAGGCGCGCTCCGCCGGCGAACAACTCCACAAGTTGACGACGCAGGCCAGCGGCCCGAGTAGAAACGCGATTACCGTCTTTGAGAACAAGCTGAATGGCGTGCTCGGCAAATCCAGCGAATCTTCGGCGGCTGCCACAGAGCTAACGCTCACGCGCGTCAACGGTGACGTGGCGTCGCTCTACGGTGATGTGGACAGGGCCGACGCGGCGCCCACTCAGGCGGAAACCAATGCCATGGCGGAAACGGAACACAACTTCGCGAGCGTGATTCAGCGCTGGAACACGTTGAAGAACAACGACCTGCCCGCCCTGAACCGCCAGCTGCGCGGAACCGGCCTGCCTGAACTCCTGCTGCGCACAACCGCGGGCGACGACGCAGGCGGAGAGGAGTGATCACACTCGGAGGTTGGCCAGGATGACGTGGCGGATTGAAATAGGTTGAATGCAGCCGCTACTGGTAGGCGGCCTGGCCGCGGGAAGTGAAGACGATGTATTTGTAGCCGATGAAGTTCCACACAAAGCTGCAGGCTGTCCCTACCAGGGCCGCCGCTGAGGGCCACAGTTTCTCCAGGCCGGATATGGGCGAGATAAATGTGGCGACATAAGACGCGGTGCCCACGTTTACCACTGCGCCAATCAGGCTCACGATAAGAAACTGACTGCCCGAGTGCAGGAAGCTCTTCTGGCGTCCTTTGTCACGGAAAGTCCAGCTCCTATTCAGGAAATAGCTGTTGAGCACGGCCACCAGAAAAGAGGTGGTCTTGATGAGCATGAAATCAAAACCTCTTTGGCCGGTGTGGGTAGCCTGGATGAGCAGGTTAAGGACGCCCAGGTCAACAAAGGTGTTGATGATGCCGACGATGATGAAGCGCCAGGCTTCTGTCCGGAGTTGCCCCTTGCTGGGAGGAGAGGAAAAGTCAGTGCCCGAGGGATCGGGCGATCCAGGTTGTACGCCGGGACTCGTAACCATGCTTAACTGTCACCCATAACGTCACCCGTGGCGAATGCCGCTCACCGCGTCCCGGAAAGGCAGGAAGGGCTCGCGACTCCAGCCGGAGACCGGCCTTGGCAGCCCGACGTGAGCTTCATTCTAAACTATCGCGGGCTGCCGGTCATCCACGTTCACAAATGATGCCGGCTATCCTCTGGGCCGCGTTCCCATCCCACAAAGGGGGAATATTGCCCTGCTTGCGGCGGCCGCGTAAAAGGGCGCAGGCCTCGGCCTGCAAGCGTTTCAGGTCACGCCCCACCAGGCTATTGGTACCTACCGCAACTGTGACCGGGCGCTCAGTGCTGTCGCGGACGGTCAGGCACGGCACCCCTAAGAAAGTGGTCTCTTCCTGAATGCCTCCGGAATCGGTAATCACTACTGTCGCCTTCTGTTGCAAAGCTAGAAATTGTAGATACGACTGGGGTTCCCAAAACTGGAAGTTCTCGCCAGGATGAAAACCCAGCTGTGCGATTCGCTGGGCAGTGCGGGGATGAATGGGAAAAATGACCGGCAGCTCGCGGCTGATCTCGTCCAGCGCCCGCAGAATATCCTGCAGCATCTGCGGCTCATCCACGTTTGATGGCCGATGCAGGGTGACCAGGGCATAGCCGGAAGGCAGGCGAGCGGGCAGCGCAGCCGCGGCCTTGGGCAACAGCCTGACCAAGGTATCAATCATGACATTGCCGACAAAACGTATGCGCTCGGCGGGGACGCCTTCCCGCAGCAGGTTACGGTCGCCGTCCTCGGAAGGGGTAAAGAGCAGGTCGGCGATCTGGTCGGTCAGCAGGCGATTGATTTCCTCCGGCATGCTGCGGTCGAAGGAGCGCAGGCCAGCCTCCACGTGCGCCACCGGGATGCCCAACTTGCTGCACACCAGCGCGGCGGCAATGGTGGAATTCACATCGCCATAAACCAGCACCAGGTCGGGCCGATCTTTCTTCACCACCGGCTCGAAGCGCATCATGATCTGCCCGGTTTGCACCGCATGGCTGCCGGAGCCGACAGCCAGATTGAAATCGGGCTCAGGAATTTCCAGTTCGCGGAAGAAAACGTCGGACATGTTCTGGTCGTAGTGCTGGCCGGTATGCACCAGAACCTGGCGCACCCCGGACCTTTGCGCCATAGCCCGCACCACGGGCGCCGCCTTCATGAAATTGGGCCGCGCTCCCACTACATGTGCGCAGTACATGCCTCGCCTTGCCTCCGCTAGGCGCGCCTTCAGCGCGCTTCGATCAAGTACACCATGAAATAAACGCAAAGGACGAGAAGAGCGCCTTTGATGAACCAAACTGCTACATCCATTAGCTTAGGCCCTCAGACATCGAATTCGTGAAATGCATGCCGGGATCCGAAAAGCCGTTCCCTCAAGACAGGAAGTACGAGGAGAGGGCACGCTGCAAGCTGGGAATATCCAGGCGGGGCGTCTGCGATTCATATTTGGCCGCCCAGCACACCTGGTTGACCAGGTCGCGGGGATAACAGGGGCGGAGAGGCTCTCCGGCCTGCTCCAGGGCGGCGATCACCGAATCCACAACCGCGCTGTGGTACTCCAGCTGGTTGTAAGCGCAAACACGGCGGAATATCTCGTGAAATGCTTCCCTGCCCACCGGGTCCAGCTTGATTTTGGTCTGCACCCGGCGCAGGAACGCGGCCTCCACCACCTCGGCGGGATTAAGGTTGGTGGCAAACACCACCATCACGTCGAACGGCACCTCTATCTTCTTGCCGCTACGCAGAGTCAAAAAATCAATTTTGCGGTCCAGGGGCACAACCCATCGGTCGAGCAACTCCGAAGCCCGCACGCGTTGCCGGCCGAAGTCGTCAATGATCAGCACTCCATTGTTGGCCTTCATCTGCACCGGAGCGCTGTAGAAGCGAGTGGCGGGGTTGAATCCCAGGTCCAGCATATCCAGGGTCAGTTCACCGCCAACTACCACCTTGGGGCGCCGGCACAGCTCCCACCTGCGGTCCACACCCTTCTTCGGCAGCTCCAGGGCGGTGTGCACCACCGGGTCGTAAACGGAGAGGATATCCCCATCCACTTCCATGGCGTGGGGGATCCACACGTGGTGCTCGCCAAACACCTCGCCTAATTTCTCGGCTACGCTGGTTTTGCCTGTCCCAGTGGGCCCGTAAAGAAAAATGGCGCGGCCGGATTGCACGGCAGTGCCCAGCTTGGGGAGCACGTCGGGTTCGAGCACCAGGTCGGCGAACACCCTCTCCATGTCCGCGGGGCGCACATCTTTCTCCGCCACCGCCTGGGCCCGCACCTGCGCCATGTAATCTTCCAGCGATACCGGAGCCGCGCCCGCGTAGTGATTCACTTCCAGCAATTGCTGGGCGCGCTCGCGGCCCTTGTTGCTGCAGGTCAGGCGGTGAATGTTGCCCACCATCCCGGTCACTTCGCACAACTGCTCACGGCGCAGGAACCAGAAGATCTCTTCGGCCACCGGCAAGCTGAGCCGCAGGTGGTCGGAAAGGTCGAGGGTGGAGAGTTCGCCATTCAGGTAGATAATCTTGGTGGCCAACTCGTAAAGCAGCGTCTGGCGCAGACCCGTATTCGTCAGCGAATCCGGCTCACGCGGTGCCAGGAGGGCGGGAGACTGGGGCTGGGTTACTGGAACGGACACGTAAACTCGCTGACTGGGGGAGGAGCTGCTCTAACCGCTTGAGCATACCATAGTTGAACAGAAGCGGCGGTGATAGACCGTTGCCAATGCACAACCCTGCACTTCGGTAATATTCCTTGCGCTACCGGCCTCAGCCCGGCGTGGGACCTTGGCACTGCCCCAAGTCAAAAACACTATTGGACGTTGAGGCTGACTGAGGTGGTGCGGGTCAGGGGGCCGGATCGGGCAGTTACTGTGACGGTATAGGTTCCGGCGGGCGTTATCCCCGCGACGCCAGCTGAGGGGTTGGAGGCGCCACCACCGCCGCAGCTAACCACCATCAATAGCAGGAGTACCCCGATACAGTGGAGCACATGGCGCAGCTTGCGGCCCTGGCGGACCCGCCCCGTTTGCAGCAAAACCGCAGGCAAGAACAGAAATGTGGCATAGAGGGGCAAAGAATGCCGTGGATACTTGAGCGCCGCGGCCGGGCCGGTGGTGGTCACGCTCAGCTGGGCGGTAGCGGGAGCGCCCGCCACCGTAACTGATGAATCCACCACGCAGCTGATTCCAACACCTGGGGGAGCGGAACAGCTCAGGGAGACAGGGGAATTGAATCCGTTTCTAGGATTAAGGGTGAGCTGATACGTGGCAGTACTGCCCGCCTTCACGGTGGCAGCCGCGGTTGAGGGCTGCAGATCAAAATCGGTCACTGAAAGCGTTACCGAAGTGGAACCGTGCACCGCCCCGGCCGTGCCGCTGAATGTGATGGGGCTGTCGCTGGATTCGGCAGCGGCTGGCACTGCCACCGTCGCGACAGTTTGCGCAGGGCCACCGGCAGTCGTGACTGAGCTGGGGTTGAACGAGCAGTTGGCGCCTGAGGGCAATCCGAAGCAAGTAAAAGACACCCCCTGGCTAAAACCATTCTGTGGGGTCACGGAGAGGGCGTATGTGACAGTTCCTCCTGCCGGCACTGAGGCCGAAACTGGCGCAGCCTCCAGGGTGAAACCCGGCGTCGCCAGCAGGCCATAAACCGCCACCTCGCCGGAGACGGTCGCCAGGTACACCTTGCCGTTGGCAACGACGGGTGAAACGTACTTGGCGTAATTGCCGGGCTTGTCGCGAGCGCT
>Ga0075425_100001636_pt1 | contig 21978 bp, 19 predicted proteins | sample SoiMethybrSBSTD4_FD_75300 | JGI IMG/M metagenome (GOLD analysis project Ga0075425, IMG submission 75300) | Bulk soil microbial communities from a Populus tree surrounding site in Tennessee, USA - Soil MetaG P. TD hybrid SBSTD4 | ecosystem: Environmental > Terrestrial > Soil > Tree plantation... | reverse complement strand
TTCACTTCATCCAGCGTCACGTTCGGATGAAAGCGGATTCCGCCCTTGCCGGGGCCACGTGAAACGTTGTGCTGCACGCGAAAACCGGTCATCACTCGCAGCTGCCCGTTGTCCATCTTCGTGGGCAGAGAAACTTCCAGCACACGCTTGGGTGTGCGCAGCACTTGCCGCAGCCCGGCGTCCAATTTCAAGAATTCCGCCGCCATGTCGAACTGAATTTGCGCGATGCGAAATGGATTCAGATCTTCACGAGGAGCAATCCTCGGGACAATCGGTGGGGCTGCCGGCTTCACGACCGTGGCCATCGGCGTCGGTCCTTTCCTCTTCTCGTGGTGTACCCGCTTCGATCTGAAATTACGAAATTGCGTTTACTTCGTTTCCGTTCTGCCTCGGGCCCAAACGCAAAATCAAACCTACCTGACGTCACGCACTTGCTGCTCGCCGCACCATACTGGCTTCGTACTTGGCTCGGCAGTCTTCCGAACAGAAATGCAAAACTTCGCCGTTCGCTTTCAGCGGTAGGGCAAGCTCTTCGGCCATGTGCACGCCGCACACCGGGTCCTTCACCAGTCGTTTGCCGCCGGCGACTGGCTCCGGCTCCGCTCGATCCGGCGACGTTCGAGTAGCGTTCGCCCCGCCGATTACCCGACCCAACAGCTTCACCGCCCAGGAAACTACCAAAACCCAAAACAGAAGCTGCAGGATACGTCCCAGAAAACTCATTGCTTGCAAGCGCTTGCCGCGCTTTCCCCTTTGTTCACACATCCAGAAGCCCAGAACAGACTTCTATATACATAAGACTCGGCGAGCCGAGTGTATGCAAGCGGAAAAGCACCCGTCAAACGAAATTGTGTAGTTTCAATAGGTTGCGCGGCGGATAAGCCATCGTGGATCGCCCCGTTGCGGTCCAGATTGGTGTATAACACCTTTATTTGCTAATAGTTACGGGCCGGAGCCGCTTAGCTCGCTGGAATGCGATCAATGCCCACATAAGAACGGAGCGCTTCAGGAACCAAGATGGAACCGTCTGCTTGTTGGTAATTTTCCACGACAGCGATCCAAGTCCGTCCCACGGCGAGGCCTGAGCCGTTCAGCGTGTGGACAAACTCGCTCTTCCCGCCCGCCTTGGGCTTGAAGCGAATCCCCGCGCGCCGCGCCTGGAACGCTTCACAGTTCGAACACGACGAAATCTCGCGAAACTCCTTGCCCGACGGCAGCCACACTTCGATGTCATAGGTTTTCGCCGAAGCAAATCCCATGTCGCCGGAGCACAGCAGCATGGTGCGATAGTGCAATCCCAGCTTTTGCAGAATTGTTTCCGCGTTGGCCACGAGCTTTTCGTGCTCTTGGTAGCTCTTTTCCGGATGAGTGAACTTGAAGAGCTCCACCTTTTGAAATTGGTGTTGCCGCAAAATGCCGCGCGTATCTTTTCCGGCTGCGCCGGCTTCCGACCGGAAACAAGCCGTCCAAGCCGTCACGTTAATGGGCAGCTTGTCTTCCGCCAGCGTTTCATCGCGGTGTAGATTGTGCAGCTCCACTTCGCTGGTCGGCGTCAGCCAGAAATCACTGTTCTCTATCTTGAAAAGATCGGCCGCGAATTTCGGTAACTGGCCCGCTCCCATCAGCGAAGCCGTATTCACCAAAAACGGCGGAAGAATTTCCGTGTAGCCGTGTTCCCGCGTGTGTACGTCCAGAAAGAAATTTGCCAAAGCGCGTTCCAGCCGCGCTCCCCAGCCCTGGTAAATCGCAAAGCGAGCTCCGGTTACCTTTGTAGCTGCCGCTAAATCCAGTATTCCTGCGCGTTCGCCCACTTCCCAATGTGGCCTCGGCTCGAAATCAAATCTTGGAGCCGCACCCCACCGCCGCACTTCCACATTGTCTTCCGCGCCCGCTCCTACTGGCACAGAGGAATGCGGCAGGTTCGGTACCACCAGCATCAAATCGCGCTGCTTCGTTTCCAGCTCGCTGATCTTCTCGTCTGCCTGCTTGATTTGCTCACCTACCTGCTTCATTTCGGCGATCAGCGCGTCGGCGTTCTGTTTTTCCTTTTTCAGCCGCGCAATCTCATCGCTGGCCTTGTTGCGCTGCGCCTTGCGCTGCTCGTTGGCGGTAATCAGCTCGCGGCGCTCTTTATCTATCGCCCGAAACGCGTCCAGATCCAGTGTGGTGTTGCGGCGCTTCGCCATTTCCGCGAAGAGGTCCAGGTGGTCCCGAAAATAGCTCAGGTCGTGCATAGTAGCGGCGTTTCGGCTCCGTTCTTCATCGAAATTCAGACAAGAAGAATAGCGCATTCCCGATACGCGGAAAAATCGCCTACGGAACTCATGCCTACGCATGTTTCTCTTTGTGGTAAGGCTGCATTCAGCGCGGGGTCACAACCATGCCAGCACATCGTGGCCATGCACTAACCCGCCCTGTCAGGCGGCTCCCCCTAGCCGCCTTGGCCCCTACGGATGGGCCCGCTCCGCAATGCCTTACGGCGCTCCAATGAAAAGACGCCATGCCACGCCCGTCTTTCGCTTACCTGGATTTCCTGCGCAAAGAGCCTGAGCTAGCAGTCGCGAAGTCAATCCCCGGCGGCGTCTCCGGAGAATAGGCAGGCCCGCATCGGCCCGTCCCGGAGTGACCGTTCCTGGCGAATCCGTTCCGCTGTCCCCTCGCGCGTTCAGATCCCTCCTGCTGGCCTATTTGTGTCGTCGACGCTCCTTGGAAGAGAGCTTTCTTTATGATGCTTTCATGCATCCGCTCGCGGCGGATTCCGGACAGCTGTTAGCCGGGTCCGTTTGCTTGGCCTCTTCCCTTTTGCTGATCTTCTTGTTGCTACAGGGTCGCCACTAAATGCGACTTACATTGTTCCCTCTTGCAGCCAACGCTACACTGTTTGTGAAAAGCCTGCCGAGTCGCAAAATTGCGGCACGCCAGCCATTCTGGAGACTATTAATGCCCGATTCTTCACGCGTGTCCCTGCTGGAGCGCGACGCCGCCTCGCCCCACGCCCAAAAAATCTACGACGCTCTTCTCGCCACCCGCGGCGTGGTTCCTAACATGTTCAAGGTTCTCGCGCATCGCCCGGAGATCGCACAAGGCGTTGCCGGCTTTCTCAAGCCGCTGCTTTCCGACGGCGCGCTTCCCGGCTACTACAAAGAACTCGTCGCCGTTCGCGTTTCGCAGCACCACAACAGCACCTACGCGGTCCGTGCGCACAGCATCTCCGCCCGCCAGAAAGGCGCTACGGAGCCGCAGATCGAAGGCGTCGCGGATTTTGAGTTCGGCCCTTACTCCGAAAAAGAAAAACTGGGCTTCCGCCTCGCCGATCGCTTGCACCAAGGCGGAGCTTCTGTCGACGACGAGTTTTTCGCTAAGGTCACCTCGTCGTTTTCTGAACTCGAGTGCATCGAACTCTTTCTCACCGCCGCCGCCTTCGAAATGTTCCCGCGCTTCATCGACGGTCTGCGAATTCCCGTCACGCCGCCTACACCCAAATAGGTTGCCCCGCGCCGGCCCCTGGCCTAACCCGCCTGGTCGTGGCGGTGCTAAACTTTCTCGCATGACTCGCATCGCAAGCCGTGTTGGGCAACTCAACGGCGAAGGTGCCCTCGCCGTTTTTTCCCGCGCCAAAGAACTTGAGTGCCAGGGCCGCTCCATCATCCATTTAGAACTCGGCGAGCCGGATTTTCATCCCGCCGCGCCTGTTGTGGACTCGCTTCGCAACGCCGTGGCTTCCGGGCGCGACCGCTACTGCGCCACCCGCGGCATTCCCGCTCTGCGAGAAGAAATCGCGCACTACCTAGCCCGCACGCGCCAGCTCACTGTGCGAGCCGAGCAGGTGCTGGTGGCGCCGGGCTGCAAGATGGCCCTCTCGCTCGCCATGATGGCGCTGATTGAGCCTGGCGACGAAGTGCTTTACCCCGACCCCGGCTTCCCGATTTACCCGTCGTTCACGCGCGGACTGGGCGGAAAAGCAGTCCCTTTTGCGCTGCGCGAAGAAAACAAATTCCAACCCGATCTCGCCGAAATCGCAGCGAAGATCACGCCCAAAACGCGTGTACTGATTTTCAATTCGCCGAATAATCCCACCGGCACGGTCTATGACGAACGCGCCGTCGTCGGCATCGCCGCGCTCGCGTTGCAGCACGATCTTTGGGTCATTACCGACGAAATCTACGCACGCATCGTCTTTGGCGGCGAGTACAAATCCATCTGGGACATCGCCGGGATGCCCCAGCGCACCGTAATTATTGACGGCTTTTCGAAGAGTTTTGCCATGACCGGTTGGCGCCTCGGTTACGCCGTGGCTCCAGTGGCCCTTATCGATGCCATGGACTTGCTGGTGCTCAACACATTCACCTGCGCCGCGGAATTCACCCAGGTCGCCGCCCTCGAAGCTCTGCGCGATCCGACCAACGCGGTCGACGCGATGGTCGCCGAGTACAAACTCCGCCGAGATCTTTTTGTTCCGTCGCTCAACAAGATTCCCGGCTTCCGCTGCCATTCGCCGGAAGGCGCTTTCTACGCGTGGGTCAATATCGAAGACAGCGGACTATCCGCCGAGGAGGTCCAGAAAATTCTGCTGGAGGAAGCAGGAGTCGCTGCGATTGCCGGAGCGGCCTTTGGCGCCGAGGGGAAGAACTATCTACGCTTCTCTCTGGTCAGCGCGCGCAACCTTCTCGAAGATGCGCTCGACCGCATCCGTCGTGTCTCTGTAAAATGGCGCGCGGTTCCCGCCTGAGATTTTTGCAACTGCCGTCGCCGGTGGCGGGTGTGGATTTTTGTTGACTTCGCACGAGGATCGGAAAATGAAATGTTTGTTTCACTGGCTCGCCCTGATTCTTTTGTCTCTCTGCGCGGCGAATTTCTGCTCCGCTCAATCGAGCCCTTATCCCGCTAGCGATGTGCACAAGCTCTACCAGGAACTGCTCGGCAAAATTAACGCCATCCCGCTCTACGACAATCACGCCCATCCCGGCTTTGCCGACGACCCCGATGTGGACGCTATGGCCGCCCCGCCCGACGAGAGCAGCGTCCTGCGCCTGCGCGACGATAATCCAGAATTCGTCGCCGCCGCGAAATCCCTCTTCGGCTATCCGTACGACGACTTTAAGCCGGAACACGCCAAATGGCTCGCCGACCACACGAACGCAGCCAAGAAACCCGGCGGGACCGCTTATTTCGATCAGATTCTCGACAAGCTGAATGTGGAAACGTGCCTTGCTAACCGCGCGTTTATGGCGCCGTATCTCGACACCAAGCGTTTTCACTGGGTCTTCTTCGGCGATTCGTTTTTCTATCCCTTCGACAATCGCCATCAGACCGCCAGCACTCCGGACATGGGCGTGTACATTCCGCTGCAGGAAAAAATGTTGGCGCGGTATAGGAAACAGATGAACGTGGATGCGCTGCCTACCGACCTTGCAGGCTATGAAGCTTTCGTTCGAAACACCATCGCCGACAACCAGAAGCGCGGTGGCGTAGCCATGAAATTCGAAGCCGCGTATTTTCGCTCCCTCTACTTCAGCGATCCGTCGCGTGAAAGGGCCGAAGCGATTTACGCAAAATATCATTCCGACGGAGTTCCGTCGGCCGAGGAATACCGGGTTTTTCAGGATTACATTTTCCGTGTGATGGTGGACCAGGCCGGAAAGCTCAAGTTGCCTCTGCACTTTCACACCGCCGTCGGCATCGGCGATTACTTCAGCCTGCACCAGGGTCATGTATTGAATCTGGAAAACGTCCTGCGCGATCCGCGCTACCACAACACGACATTCGTGCTGGTGCACGGCGGCTGGCCGTATGAAAAGGAAGCAGCGCTCCTGACCGCCGTGAAAAACGTCTATCTCGACACCTCGTTCCAGTCTGAGCTGCTCTATCCATCGCAGTTCAAGGACGTGTTGAAGCAACTGCTTACGCTTTTCCCGGACAAGTTGATGTATGGCTCCGATGCATTTCCCTTCAGCGATGCCCTCGGCGTGGAAGAGAGCTTCTGGCTCGCCGCGCACACCACGCGCACCGCGCTCGCCGCGGCGCTCGCGGAATTGGTCAGCGAACGCGCCATCACGCAGGAAAAAGCGCTTAAACTCGCACGGCTCTATCTGCATGACAATGCCGCAAAACTTTATGGGTCCGGCACGGGAGGTGCCAAGTGAGCTCGACACCGTCAACGGGAAAAATCGAACCGAAATACATTGCTTGGAAAGACGTGGAACGCGAAAAGCTCAACCCGCTGGTCGACCGCGAAATGATTACCGGCCAGGAGATCATGGTCGCGCGCGTATTCATCCAAAAAGACGGCCATGTTCCGCTGCACCATCATCACAACGAGCAGCTTACCTACATTCTGGAAGGGGCGCTGAAATTTGCGATCGATGGCAAAGAGATCGTAGTGCGATCGGGCGAGGTACTCTGTATTCCTTCGAACATGCCACATGAGGCGTGGGCGCTCGAAGACACGCTCGACCTCGACGTGTTCACGCCGCCACGCGCCGACTGGTTGAACAAGACCGACGACTATCTTCGCCACGGCCGTTAGCCTATGGCCGAGACACCGCAAGGCAATTTGCGCGTCGCTTTTCAGGGAGAACACGGCGCGTTCAGCGAAGCCGCCGCGATTCAACTGCTTGGAGAGAACATCGCCACGATACCCCGCGCAACTTTCGATTCTGCATTCAAGGCGATTGACGACGGCGCTGCGGACGCGTTGCTCGCTCCGGTGGAAAACACGCTGGCCGGTTCGGTGGTCCGCGTTTACGATTTGCTGCTCGAAAGCAACCTGGACATTGTTGCGGAAACGATTCTCCCGATCGAGCATCACGTGATTGGAATTCCCGGCGCCACGCTAGAAGGACTGCATTCCGTCGCATCGCACCCGATGGCGCTGGCGCAGTGCGAACAATTCTTTCTGAAGCATCCGAACATAAAACGCGTTCCCGCCGAAGACACCGCCGGCAGCGTTCGCGATGCGCTGGCGCGCGGAGACAAGTCAGCCGCCGGAATTGCCGGCCAGCGCGCGGCGGTTCGATATGGCGGGGTGATTCTCGCCGAGGCGATTCAGGACAACAAAGAAAACTTCACAAGGTTTGTTTTGCTCGTTCCCCGCGATTCCATCAATCAGAATGAACGTCTAACCCCCCGTTTGGATGGGAAGGTTCACAAACTTTCATTGGCCCTCCGCCTAGCTCACCAACCGGGCGCGCTGCTCGCAGCACTGCGTCCCTTCGCGGACCACGGCATCAATCTCTTAAAAATCGAAAGCCGCCCGATCCACGGCCGCCCCTGGGAATATCAGTTTTTCCTCGATGTACAAACCGAAGAGCCAGCAAAACTTCACGAAGCTCTGCACGAAGTGAAAGCGGCTACGAGCTTCTTTCGAATTTTGGGCCGCTACGCGCCAGGCAAAGCAAGCTGACTTTACCGGGTGCCAATCTCTTCGCCTCCGCGCGCCTGCGCGGATAAGATGCCTGCAACAAACCAGGCCATGATCGGAGAAACCCTCGGGCAGTGCAAGGTCGTCGAGAAACTCGGCGGCGGTGGAATGGGCGTGGTGTACAAAGCTCAGGCCACCAAGCTGGGTCGCGCTGAAATTCCTTCCCGAAGGTGTAGCCAAAAATTCCCAGGCGCTGGAGCGACAATAACTCAAAAAATTTTCCAGGAAAGCAGGCCGGCGAGATTTGCCGGCCTTTTGCTTCAGTTTTTTTCGCTAGACAGCAGCGGGATAAACCCCGCGGCAGGCGGGCCGCTGTCAGGTTAGCAGTAAGCGCAATCGGCGTCACCGATACCGCCGGTCATGTCGTCTTTCATCCGCTTCAGGCGGCGGCCCAGACGCTCCGCCATCTGGTGACGTGCGCGCCACAGCCGAGCCTTCAGCGTGTTCTCCGTAACGCCCAGCTTCTTGGCGGCTTCGCCGGTCGAATAGCCCTGCACTTCGCGCAGAACAAAGGCAGTCCGCAGCAGCGGCGAAAGCTCGTCCAGATTCTGGTTGATCATTTCGCGCAACTCCGTGCCGGCATAGACCTGCTCCGGATTCGGCGAATCGTCGGCAAAACGCTCGCTGGCCGGCAGCTCGTCTTCGCGCGGCGTATCGTCGAGCGAAACGGCCGGGCGCGACTTGGCGCTGCGGCGGCGCATCAACGCGGCGTTGATGACGATGCGCGTAAGCCAGGTAGAAAATTGCGAGCGTCCTTCGAAACGCCTCAGGTTGCGATAGGCGGAGAGGTATCCGTCCTGCAGAGCGTCTTCGGCATCTTCCGTATTGCCGAGGACACGCAACGCGGTTTGGAACAATGGGCGCTGGTAGCGGCGAAATAGTGTTTCCACCGCCTGCGCGTCGCCCCGTTGACCCGCGCGGATCAGCTTCGCTTCATTCAGCTCTGGTGTCACTGCCACTTGTGTTGCCATCGTTGCCCCCATTTGACTAAAAAACTCGTGGTCGAGATTCGATGCCGGAACTCTGCAAAAATTTCCGCCGGATCAATGCGCCGGCGCACTGGCTCCCCTCGGCGGACGCTTTAACAGCATCAAAACCGGAATCACAACAAGAAAGACGATTCCCAGCATGTAAAAATTGTCGATAAAAGCTTTCATCACGGCCTGGCGCTGGACCAGGCCATAGATCATTCCGTACGCTTGCGACGCGGCGCCCGGCCCGCTGGAACCGCCAGAAGTGAAGGCTGCGGCGAACGCGTGAAGACGATCCTGAAAAGTTGTGCTCAGCGTGTTTACGTGCTCCATCAACTGCGCCTGATGGAATTGCGTGCGGCGCTGCAACAGCGTGGTCACCGTGGCGATACCTACGCTGGCGCCAATGTTGCGCGCCAGGTTGATGATGCCGGTCCCCATGTTGGTTTTTTCCTTCGGCACAAAGGCAAACGCCGACACGTTAATCGGGATGAATAAGAACGCCAGGCCGAAGCTCTGCAGCATGCGCGCCAGCACCGCGTGTTTGTAGTCAATCTGCAAGTTCCATCCCGCCATCACGAAGAGCGCCAATGACGAGACTACGCAACCAAAGGCGATCAAATATTTCGTGTTCACGCGCGACACCAGGAATCCGACAACTGGCATCATGAACATGATCACCGCGCCACCCGGCGACAACGCTAAACCCGCAAGCTCAGCCGTATAACCCATCATTTCCTGCAGAAACTGCGGAATTAGAACCGTGCTGGCATACAGGACAAACCCGAGGAAAAACATTGCCAGTGTCGCGACCGCAAAATTCCTGTCCTTTAACAACCGCAAGTCCACGACCGGATGCTCCTGGCGATACTCCCAGATAATTCCCGCGATGATCCCGATCAGCATCAGTACAAAAAAGACCTGAATGAAACCGCTGGAGAGCCAATCTTCGCGTTCGCCCTTGTCGAGAATGATCTGCATGCTGCCGAGGCCGAGGCTGATGAGGCCAATGCCGATGTAGTCGATGCGAAAACCTTCTTTTACTTTGGTGCGCTTCATGTAGGGCGGATCGCTGACGAGCAGTGACGTCAGTATCAAAGAGAGAATGCCCACCGGAACGTTGATGTAAAAAATCCAGCGCCACGAAAAATTGTCAGTGATCCATCCGCCAAGCCAAGGCCCGATGGTCGGCGCGACGACGACCGCGACGCCATAAACGGCGAATGCCATACCACGCTTTTCCAGCGGGAACGTGTCATTGAGAATTGCCTGCTCGCTCGGTTGCAAACCGCCGCCGCCCACTCCCTGCAAAATACGGAAGAAAACCAGGATGCCGAGGCTCGGCGCGAGTCCGCAGAGAAACGAACTAACAGTGAACACACCTACGCACGCCATATAAAAGCGCTTGCGTCCCACCAATCCTGACAGCCAACCGGAAAGCGGCAGCACGATCGCGTTGGAAACGAGATACGAAGTGAGAACCCAGGTGGATTCATCGGCGCCTGCAGACAAATTCCCGGAAATGTGCGGAAGCGCGACGTTGGCGATGGAAGTGTCCAGCACTTCCATGAACGTGGCGAGAGTGACGGTAACGGCGATCACCCAGGGGTTGATCGAGCCGTCCGGCATCCGCAATTTCGATAGAAGTCTGTCTTTCACTGCACGCCCGCTCCCCTCTGAGTTTTCCTACGCTGGCTAAGCGCGTTTATTTCAATCCGAGATCACGGTTGCCACCACGTTCATGCCCGGACGCAGGACGGCTTTCTCCTGCGAGATCGGATCGAGAACGATTTTCACAGGCACGCGCTGCACAACTTTCACGTAGTTGCCCGTGGCATTTTCCGGTGGCAGCAAGCTGAGTACCGCGCCCGTTGCGCCGGCAATGGAATCCACGTGGCCGCGGAACGTTTTGCCGTAGGTATCCACTTTCACTTCAGCCTTTTGGCCGGGCTTCATCGAACGCAGCTGCGTTTCTTTGAAATTCGCGGTGACCCAGACGTCGTGCAGCGGCACAACAACCATCAGTCCCTGGCCCTGTTGAACGATTTGGCCGACTTCGACTTGTTTGTGTGTTGCGACGCCGTCCACGGGCGCCACAACCGCTGCGTATTCGAGATTGAGTTGGGCGGCTTCCACTGCGGCGCGCGCCTGCTCAACCTTGGCAATTTTTCCTTGTGCGTCAGCCTGGCGAATGATCACCTGTTTGGTATCGGCCTTCGCGGCGACTATGCCGGCTTGCGCTTGCTGCACTTTCGCTTTCGCCGCGTCGAGTTGTGCTTTCGAGATGTCGATGCTGCGTCCCGCCTGCGCCAGCTTTTCCTGGTCGGCTTTTAGAGCACTGGCGGTCGCGTCCGCATTGGCTTTGGCAGCGTCAAATTGCTGCTTGGAAATTTCGCCCTTCTGCAAGAGCGGCGTATAGCGTTCGAGGTCAGCCTGTGCGAGCGCAGCGTTGGCCTTACTCTTCTCGACGTTCGCTTGTGCCCAGGCCAAGTCCGAGGTCTTCGACTGATCGTAAGAAGTCTCCGCACGCATCAAGTCCGCTTGAGCGCCAGCGAGTTGCGCGTCGGCGCTGGAGGTTCCGCTCTGTACACTGAGTTGCGTTCTCGGCACGTCCACGCCTGCGGCTCTGGCATCACTTTCGGCAAGAGCGAGTTGCGCCTTGGCCTGATCGAGCGCGGCCTGATAGTCACGCGGGTCGAGTTTGACCAGGATTTGTCCGGCTTTCACTTGCTGGTTGTCATTGACCAGCACTTCTGCGACGCGGCCGTAAATCTTAGAAGAAATTTGTGTAATGTGGCCGTCGACTTGGGCGTCGTCGGTGCTCTCACGATTGCGGTAATAAAGGAAGAGTCCGACCGCAACGGCCAAGACAACCAGGCCGCCACCAAACAAAAGCCGCTTGGTCTTGGGATTAGCCAAGCCCTTTTGCGGTGGCTCCAGCTTTAGCTCTTCCACCGTCGTTCTAACTTTTGACGCGTTCTCTAGCCCGACTTCGATTTCGACACTCATCCCGGGGTCCTCTCTCCTTACTTCGCGTAAACCTTTTCCATCTGGCCCACCGACTTGGCAAAGTCAGCGCGCGCCTGGTTGAAGCGGTACAGCGCGGCAATCTGGTTGTCGTTGGCGCGGGCCAGAGCGTCCTGCGCCTGAATCACTTCGATGTTGTTGGCGACGCCCGCCTTGAAACGATCGCGCGCCTGGTCCACTTCTTCCTTGGACAACTGCACGCCAAGATTCGCGACCTCAACCTGATTGCGCGCTGATTTCAGATTGAGCAGAGAAGTCTTAACGTCGAGCGCGATCTGATTGCGCAGGTCCGCTTTCTGTTCATTGATGACTTTGAGTTGCAGATCGGACTTGATGATTTCTGCGTGCGTACGGCCGCCGGTGAACAGGGGAACGTCCACGGTCGCCTGATAGTTGTAAACAGGAATGCCGTTGTTGAGACGCGTACCCTGATAGGCCCAGTTGCCATCCACGCGAACCGTCGGAAGTCGCAGGTCTTGCGACGCTTTCTTGTCGTATTCCGCGGCCTTGTCCTGTTCTTCCAGAGCTTTCCACTCGGGTCGAGATGCCAGCGCCTCGTCAATGCTCGGATCAACTTCAGGTTGCGGCGTGTCGAAGAAGCTCAGGGAGTCCTGAAGTTGAATTTCCTGGCGTGGATCAAGATTCAGCAGCTTGCTCAAGCCGAAGAGAGAAGCATCGCGATCCGTTTGCGCAACCAGCAATGCCTGTTTCTCGTTTTGCAGCTCGACGTTGGCGCGCAGCGTGTCGATGCCCGTGCCGACTCCCTCTTTTTGCAGGTCGGCCGCCTGATCGTACAGCGCTTGCGCAAGCTCGACGCGGGATTGTGCGGCTTCCACGGTTGCCATGGCGCGCAAAGTCCCGATGTACTGTGAAACAACAAGCAGAATCACTTGCTCGCGCGTGGAGAGGCTACTCTGCTGGCTGGCGTTAGCTCCGGCTTTTGCAGAGCGATAGCGATTCCACAAATTGAGGTCGAACACAGGCATGCCAAAAGTCGGGCCGGCATTGAATACATTGATGGGGCCAATATGCTGCGGGAATCCCGGAATCTGGATGCCGAGTTGCGCTTGAATATTGGAGCGGCGCACCGCATCGTAAGTCTGCAAGTCTGCTTGTGGAAGCAGCCCCGCGCGCGCAATGTTTTTGTCCTGCACGGCCTCCGCCGCTTGGAGTACCGCGATTTGCGCGGTCGGATTCTGTTTCAGGGCCAGACCCACGGCGCGGTCTAGCGTGAGCTTCATCGGCTCGCGTGTGAATTGTCCGGAAGAGGAAGCCGGCTGCTGAGCCCGCACACCGGAGGCATTCAGCAGCAAACCGAAGAGCAATACATAGAAGATGATCGGCGTCTTTTTGTCCGCCGAACCTTGGTTCCGCGCGCCATTCTTCTCCTCGCCGACAATCTCTTTCACGATGGCTTGGTTCAAACAACCTTCCGCGGTCAACTGGCCTCCCTCGTGGTGCATCGTCTTCAGCAGCATTTTCCCCGCTCCGTCGATAAAGCTCACCCCACAGAGATTCACGTAGAACCTCTCCTGTGGCGACGCGGAGCGGAGTTCGCGCCAGCACTGTTCGAGGGTGGCAACGTTCTGGCCCGCCAAACGGCCCTCTACACTCAGGACGGTCTTGGACTTCTTCTTGTCGGTGGTTACTCTTAACATGGCTCCGTAATGGCAATATGGGATGCACAGGGTTAGCCAAAGTGTGCCAAAATTCAATAAGCGCCATAACTGCTTTAAATTACAAGACTTAAATCTATTTTAGGATCTAACTGACGGTCTTCGATTAGGCCATATATGGGCATTATGCTAAATATAGGCAAATATGAAATGGCCATATATGGGCATGCATTGGGAGGTTCTTGCTACCAGCATTCTGACCTTTTCGCGCCGAGCGTTGCCGTGCTTTACTTTAGTCTCGCTTTCGATGCCGAGATTGCAAGCGGCCAGGTCGTGTGCATGCGCTCTCTCTTCAGCTACCGAATCTCCCTGCCAATCCTAGCCGTTCTGTTGAGTCTTGCGCTGCCCGCGTTAGCGCAGGAGACAGAAAAACCGGAAGCACCTGCGGCAAAACCGCAAGGTCCGCCAAAGCAAAATTTGAAGGTCATCGCGGCGCAGGCTCCCTATGAGCCGATTTCCGGCAAGCAGCGGATTCAATGGGCCACGGAGCAGACGTTTGGTCCCGAGAGCTGGCTGATGGGGACTTGGACAGCCGCGATCGGAACGGCGCGGAACAAGCCCGAAGAATACGGTCCACATTGGGACGGCTTCGCGAAGCGCTATGGAATGCGGTTTTCAGGAATTGCGGCGACCAACACGATGGAAGCTGGACTGGGCACCCTTTGGGGCGAAGATCCCCGTTACGTGCGCAACCCCAACCGGCCATTCAAGGAGCGTATCGGAAATGTTTTTTTGCTGTCGTTCACGGCGCGAAACCGCGCAGGGAAACTAATGCCAGCGTACGCTCGATACATTGCGATTCCGGGGAACAACTTCCTTTCGAACACGTGGCGAGTGAGCAGCGAAGCGACTACAAATCAAGCGCTGGCACGGACAGGTTACGGCGTGCTCGCGGAAGTCGCCGGGAACGCGTGGGCGGAATTTTGGCCCGACGTAAAGCGGATTGTTTTCAGGCGAAAGTAGCCAGCTAAACGCGCGGCTAACGCTTTACTGCAATCGCCTGCAGTTCAAAATGGCCCCCACGCAACAGTGAACCCGCCCCCACGAATTCGCGCGCAGGGAATTCCTTGGTGAAATAGGTTTTGTAAATGGCGTTGAACTTATCGAAGAGCGACAAGTCAGTGCAGGAGATCTGGACGTAAACGAGGTCATCCATGGTCATGCCGGCCTGGGCAAGAACATCTTTTTCGCCGTCTAAAAGAAGCTTGATCTCATCTTCGATTTTGTCCGGAGCTTTGCCGGTCTTGGGGTCTAGTCCGATGCGACCGGCGAGATAAAGAGTATTGCCGGTCAGCACAGCATCGCTGAACGGGGCCTGGACACTTTTACCGGGCAAGTCAATGTACTTACGGGAAGCTTGGGGCGTGGGTTGCGAGGAGAGGCCCGCCATGGTGAAAATTCCGGCAACCAGCAGTCCGGCGAGGACGATTCCCACTCGGCGATTCATGAAGTGCTCCTTAACTCATCCGCGTTCATCGCGGGAAGAAATAATCGGGTGTGGCAAGTTTAGTGTGACAAGCGCGCGGCGGCAAGGACGAATGCTTCGGGCCAGCTGGGATTCTTTGAATGCGACTGTTCCAAAAAGCAGCGCTTACAATGCTATCCAGCCAGTGCGAATGAAGTAGAGCGAAGTGATCCCGACGAGAATCCATAAGAAAACGCCCTGCGCGAGGGGACGCCAGCCAACTTCCTTCAACGTGGTACGGGAAATTCCGGTGCCGATCAGAAAAAGTGTAACGGTAAGGCCGATACGGCCAAGGCGGAAGAACATCTCCGAAAGGCGAGGCTCCTGGGGCCCATACGTGTTGACAACCGCAGCGAGACAGAACAAGAAGATGAACCATGGAATCTGAACTTTAGAGCGGCTGCGCCTGACGGCCGCCGTGGCCAGTGCCAGCGGAACGATCCAAAGCGCACGCGCGAGTTTCACCGTCGCGGCGACCACCAATGCCTCATTTCCATAACGCGAAGCGGCTCCGACAACCGAACTCGTGTCGTGAATCGCTAAAGCTGACCAAAGACCAAACTGCGATTGCGAAAGATGGAGATGTCCGCCGATCGAAGGAAAGATGAAGAGTGCAATGGAATTCAGGATAAAAACCGTGCCCAGCGAGACGGCCATTTCCTCGTCGCTAGCTTGAACGATCGGGCCAATCGCGGCAATGGCGCTACCGCCGCAGATCGCTGTGCCTGTGGAGATCAGGTAAGAAGTTGTTCCGCGAACCGCGAGCATTTTCCCGATCAAGAAACCCGCCAGCAGTGCGAAGCCGATTCCCAGGGCCGTGTACAGGAAACCGCTGCGGCCCGCTTTCAGAACTTCGTGGAGGTTCATGCCGAAACCGAGTGCGACGACAGAAGCTTGCAACAGGAATTTGGCAAAAGCCCGACTGTCCACGGCGTACGGGTGCTGCAGGGAGAGTCCAAAAAGAATACCTGCACAAAGCGCAATCGGTGGGGAGATTAATCCAGTGGCGCTGAGAATCAGCAGCAAAAAGAAAACTGTTTTCGTGTTCATTCAGAAGAGGAACTCATTGGCGACGAACTAGTGTACGACAGCAGGGCACATGATAGAGTGCTGCGCAAACAACGGGAGGCGAGTAATGTCCGGCACTCTGGCGAGCCCGGGAGCGGCTCCGGAAACTCCACAAAATCCTGCCATCGGAACCGCGAAGCGGCGCAAATTCGGCTGCCTCGGCTCGGTGAGCTTTGTAATCGTGCTTGCGCTGGCACTCCTTCTGCTGCTGAATCCGTGGTCGCTGCACATGGGCGGGCGATGGACCCCGGCGCTGACTTGGCATGGCGTAGGCAAGCTGCATTCCAGCACAGGGGCGACATATGGATTGTTCGTAGAGCTCTATCCGTATCTTGAGCAAAGCAGACGAGGCGCGCATGGATCGCGCAAAAACCTGCAAGGCACCGCCAAGATTTGCACGCCGCAGGGCGAAGTCCATGCCATGACGGTGGACGGTTATCTAAGTGCGTGGCTCAATGCCGATAAGAAGCCAGTCACTCTTTACCTGCGTTCATTGAAAGATGCGCAGCCCAAGCTCCGAGCGGATTTGTACGGCTCCTGGCAGGGAGAAGAGCTGGTGCTCGATGACAAAGGAAGCATGGCAATGTCATTTGCGCTTGACGGAAACGCGAAGGGCTATCTCATCGGCACGAATGCGCCGACAGAAGCCACGACAGGGCGACTGCACTATGCAACGGCGAGCGGACTTGCCTCGGTGTGCGGGGAGAAGGCAAAAAGCAGCTTCTGACCAGAGGGCTGCGGGCTAATTCTGCGGATTCGGCAAAGCAGCGGCAGGCGCCGCGGATTTCGTTTTGCCTTTTGTGCCACCGCCAGAAATCTGCTGAACCACCTGACCCGCCAGAGCCAGGCTCACACGGCAAGCGCTGTCGTTGATGCGGCATTGGGCGAGCGTCAGACCGCATCCGCAATCGCAAGATTTGGCGTTCAACTGGCGAAGTGCCGCCGTTTTCTGCGCCGCGCTTAGCTTGGAAAAGTCCACACCAGGAAGTTCGGTAGCACGCTGCGCATTTTTCAAGAAGACCTGGCCGTTGTCCTCGAAGTATTCGACTTTTGCATCCACCTGCATGCCGAGCATCGCTTTGAGCTCGCGTTCATAGAGCGTGGGATCGTTCAAGCCGATATGCTTTTGCACCACGCGGCCCTGCGCATCGATCACGAAGGAAGTTGGCAGTGCTGCAATTCCACCATAGGCGCGCACGAGATCATCGGGTGCCATTGCCACACGGTAATTAATTCCGGAACGCAGTACGAAACGTCTCACCTGGTCGGCGTCGTCTTCTTCCGTCGCCAACGCAATGATTTCCAGCTTGTCCGCATAGCGTTTCTGCAGGTCCACCAGATCGGGAATCTCCGCGCGGCACGGGCCGCACCACGTGGCCCAGAAATTCAATAGGACTACCTTTCCCTTGGCTTCATCGAGAGAGACCGGCTTGCCATCGAGGTCGTTCAGCTGAAAATCGGGAGCGGCATCCGGATTTTTCACGAAGCGAATCGGTTCTGCGTCCTGAGCGGGCTGTTTTTCATGTGCGCCATCGGCGTGCGTTGTTTGCGTCCGCCCGCAACCTGCAGATGCGCCAGCGAGCAGGCAGGTCAACCAAACGGATTTTGCGCGAAAGTTCATCGCATCCTAGTTTAACAGGAAGATTCAGCGCCCCAGCCCCGACTCGCACAAGGCAATGCTTCAGCTGGCAAGCTTCAAGGAAGCGGCGCCCAGGATACGGCGGCTCCTTTTCTCCTGCACAATAACCACCGCCGTCAGATTTTCACGCTTCCAGCTGGACTTCAACTTCAGCGATGTATCGCCCTGGAAGGAGTTCCCATCGCCATGATTGTCGGCATTTCCCACGCGCCTCATTGAGCGCAGCACGGAGGCATGGCTGAGATTGCGGCCGGCGTTTTCACCGCGCGCGACCTGAGAAGAAAGCGCGCTCTCGGTAATCGCGAGCCACACTTCGGCGGAGTCGCGCGGCGAAAGCTGCTGCGTGATCTTGCCGACGCTGACAGTGAAGTGAGGCTCGTTGGGATTGCCGGCCGGTGCAACGGTGAGCTTGACCGGTGTAGCAGGAACTCCCTGGGCTTCCTGGACGGCTTTGACCGCCTGGTCTGCCCGGCTGCCGACCAACTGCGCGCGGCCGTTCACCACCATCTGCGGCGTGTAGGGGCCATTCTGATGAAGGGCCGTCGTGTAAACCTGTTGCCGGTCGGTCCACTCAATCGATGAAAAAGGGTCCACCCAACCCTGCTGGTTCCAATAGTCCACGTGTTCTTCGATGGCAATGATCTGAACACCCTTGAACGGCTGCTCCGTTTCCATCTTCGCGAGGAGCGCATCGGCCGGCGGGCAGCTGGAGCAGCCTTCCGAAGTAAATAGTTCGACGACCACCGGAACCGCGGACGTTGCTTCAGCTGTTGGCTGCGACGATGACCTGCCGCTTTGGGCAGGCAAATCGAGTTCAGCTGCAGACAGGATTGCTGCAAGAAATACCAACGCGCTTTTCATATGGAACACTCCCAAACGCATGAGATGTTCCCTCGACGAAAAAGTGTCAGGCCCGGAGTGCCAGAATAGTATCCAATTCCAAAACCTAGCGGCCGGTGACAGCTTCTCGAATCACTCCTGGCTCGCTGCGTTCGCGAGCCAGATATTGATCGTAAATCCAGCGGTAAGTCTTTTCCAGCCCCGTGCGCAGCGGCGTGTTGGGTTCCCAGTGCAGGTATTTTTGAATGAGCGTGTTGTCGCTATTGCGACCGTTCACACCTTTTGGCGCGCCTAAATCGTAATTGCGCTTCAGCTTGATACCGGCGAAACTTTCGGCAAGATCGACGAGTTGATTGATGGTGACAGCTTCGCTGGAACCGAGGTTGAGAGGTTCATGGATTTGCGACTCCATGATCATGTCGATGCCTTTGATGCAGTCATCGATGAACATGAAGCTGCGCGTCTGATTTCCCGTGCCCCAGATTTCGATCTCACGCTTTCCGGAAATTTTTGCTTCAATAATCTTTCGACAGATTGCGGCAGGAGCCTTTTCACGTCCGCCGTACCACGTTCCCCAAGGACCGTAGACGTTGTGGAAACGAGCGACACGAGTGTAGAGGCCAAAGTCTTCACGGAAATGGCGGCACATACGCTCGGAGAAAAGCTTTTCCCAGCCGTAGCCGTCTTCGGCCAACGCCGGATAAGCGTCTTCTTCTTTCAGGGAAGGAGCCTCAAAAGTCTTTTGCTTGTCACCGTTGTAAACGCACGCGGAGGAAGAATAAAAGAATCGCTTCGCTCCAGCGTCCACCGCTGCCTGCAGCATATGGGTGTTGATCAGCACGGACAGCATGCACAAGGCCTTGTTGTGCTCAATGAAGCCCATGCCGCCCATGTTGGCGGCCAGGTTGTAAATGTCGGTCGCGCAGCGGGCCGCCGTTTCGCAATTCTCTTTGAGGTTGAGATCGAGGCAAAGATTTTCGACATCATCAAAACGCTGATACCACTGATCCAGTGGTTTGACGTCGACTCCGCGAAGCCGCTGAAAGCCGCGGGCGCGCAGAGACGACAGCAGAGCGCCGCCAATGAAACCGCCTGCCCCGGTAACGACCACCAGCCCCTTCGTGTCTGCCATCGCAGCCACCTCCGCGGATCCAAGTACAAAGATGAAAAATCTTGCCAGCGCAGCCCATGAAAAGACGTTTTACGGGACGTTTCCGTGCGCGCGGGGCAGGTCAATCCGGTGGGCAAGAAAAGGCTACCATAGAATCCCGCCCCTCTCCTTCCAGTAGGTAGTTCCGCCTATGGCGGGTACGCTAAAATTAGAAACGGAGGAGTGGGTGAGCGGTTGAAGCCGCCCGTCTTGAAACCGCTGATTCGCTATCTCGTAGAGAAATCAACCAAATCCTTGCCAGCTGGGCTTGACGCCCCACGTCACGCTCTTTGTTACTGCGCCCTTCGTTACCGGAAATCTCCAACTCACTCTGACGCACAAAACACAAGACGGGAGACGCCACGATAACCGAAGAACATCCGCGCAAATGATCACGCTCCAGAGCATTCATCGCAGGACTTGCCTTTCAAACCATCGATTCCTTCTTTTGCGATGAAGGGAACCATGATGAGCGCTGCGACTGGATCGGCCCACCACCAAGCGAAGAAAACATTGAGCAGCAACCCAAGAAGTAGGATGGCGGACAGACAGGTGCAAAACTCTGTCTGTTTCGCGTCCGCGTGCATCGCCGCGCTGCCTAATGCATGGCCCACTTTGCGCTTCGCTTTCGACAGCAATGGCATGACGATCAGCGAGGCACACGCCAGAACGATTCCTGGAACGCTATGTTCGGGGGGCCGCTTCGATAACAGGTCCCCGGCGGATTCGTAAGTAATATACGCCGCCAACCCGAGGAAACAGACGCCCACTATCCCCAGAGCGCGCTTTTCATTCCGTTCCCGACGACGCACGTCCGCATCGACCGACATCCTCCACAGCAAGACCACTCCTGACGTGACTTCGATGAAACTGTCGATTCCAAAACCTACGAGCGAGATGCTGCCGGCGATCGCACCGGCGGCGACGGCCACCAGACCTTCGAGAGCATTCCAGGCGATCGTGAAGTATTCAAGGCGCCGACCTCGAACAACGGCGGCGGCCCGCGTGACAACTCCTGCTTCAAGCATGTTTTCAGTGTAGCGCCTTTGAATTTGACCCTCTTGCCCCGCGAGCCACTGCAGAATTCGGCTTGACATTCGCCGGGTTGCTTTCCGGGCCGTGATTCCCATCTGTTCGATGGCCTGTCAGCTGCAATTGAACACTAAATTTGTTCTGCATTTTGCGATACAGTCAACCAGAGCTTTAAATGAAAGGTGTGCGTATGAATCGGGCCCGCATGGTGATTGTCCTAATCATGCTGATTGTGCTGGCGGCCACCCTCGCAGGTGCGTTTCTGACTCGCGGCGTGATGGCCTACCTTCCGTTTTTGCAGGCTAGGAAGGGGAGCTGGACGGGAGCCTATGTGCCGCCCGGAGTTGTGGATCAACGGCCCTGGCAGACAGCGGCAACTCTGGCGGCCTTGGCACAGTCGGCGGAGGAGAGGAAACTCGCCCGGGAGGCCGAGCGCCTTGCGGATCACGAAGTCGACCAGGCGTTCTCGCAGTCACTGAGGCAGGCAAGCCTTGAAAAACCAAATCTAAACGGTAAAGCATTGGCATTGCAGCAAAGGGTCAACGAGCTTGAGGAGACCATCAAGAACGACCAGGCTCGGATCGTATCACTCAGTGCAGGCGCGGGCACGCGACCAGCGAGTGCGGTTTCCAATGGCAGCGACCTGGAGATTGCGAAGGCGCAACTTGGCCTCGACCAAAACGAGCTGACCGATTCGATCGAAGACCTCGCCCGCGAAAGCGGAGATCAGCGAGTCAAGCTTCAGCAGGAACTAGCGGCGCGCCAAGCCGCCATGCAGCAGTACAGGGATAGTGCTTCTAAGGACGATGGGCAAACTGCTGTCGCCTCGGCGGAACAGTACACGACGTTAGACCAGCAGCTATCAACGTGGCGATCCCTACGCAACAGGAAAGAACTGATTGCGCAGGCAGAGCAGTTGGCCAGGGCCGACGTGGCCGCGCTGACAGCCGATCAGGCAAAACTGAAGACAGAAGGCGCTGGCCTTGGGGATAAAACCCCCGGAGATTCAAGTTCCAAACGAATCGACCGGCTGCGACAGATAAGCGCTCAGAAAAACATCCAGAGCATCCTCAACGATCGTCTGGGAGCGCAACAGCAGCTTGCGGCACTCTACGGGCGATGGGGAGAGCAAGTCGAGATACAGCGAAAGATCGTGGTCCACCTGATATTGCGGTCGCTGGCTTGGATTGCAGCAATCTGCATGTTGGTGATCGTGGCGGGCTGGGCTCTCCAACTGGCATTGGAGAAGATGGTTCGCGATCCTCGCCAAAAGCAGACGTTGAAAACAGTCCTAAATCTAGGAACACAACTGGTCGGCCTTTTACTAATCCTGCTGGCCATTTTTGGTGTACCAAGGCAGATGCCAACGATCCTGGGTCTGGCGACCGCAGGGCTGACCGTGGTCTTTCAGGATTTCATCCTAGCATTCTGTGGTTGGTTTGTACTGATGGGACCAAACGGAGTTAGGGTTAGGGACTGGGTAGAGATAGATGGTGTCGGCGGCGAGGTGGTACAGCTCGGTCTTTTCCGCACCTGGTTACTGGAGACGGGAAACTGGACTGCCAATGGCCATCCTACCGGAAGAAGAGTCTCGTTTTTAAACGGCTATGCCATACGCGGCAAGTATTTCAACTTCTCCACCGTAGGACAGTGGATGTGGGATGAGATTAAGGTAAGTATTCCTCCCGGC